>Ga0247780_1000090_pt1 | contig 82955 bp, 63 predicted proteins | sample UWRJL079202R5_FD_179927 | JGI IMG/M metagenome (GOLD analysis project Ga0247780, IMG submission 179927) | Plant litter microbial communities from Arlington Agricultural Research Station in Wisconsin, United States - UWRJ-L079-202R-5 | ecosystem: Environmental > Terrestrial > Plant litter >...
GATGGCGTCGAGAACTCCGCCAGAGTCAAAGTTCGGTGCAGAAGCCCCTGTCCAGTGAGGCGGAGATTGCCGGGGTGAGACCACTAACTTTGCTCGAAGCGAAACGGACCTGTAGAGGTTGTGGAGAGGTGTTTGCTGAGCGGGGGAGGGAGATGTTCATACATTTGGAGGGCTGTGAGAAATTCCAACAGCAGCGCGGAGTGGAGAGGAGGAAGCAAAAAGAGCAACCACCGCCGGAACGACGCACTTGCAGCGACTGTTGCGTGACGTTTGATTCTCGGACGCGCATGCTCAGACACTCGAAGGATCCCGAGCGTCGCTGTGCTTGTACAGGATCACCCCAGCTTAGGGAAGAATCAGGGAGAGCTTAGGACAAATCAGCCACAGCTTACCCCAGCTCACCCCAGCTCACCCTAGCTCACCCTAGCTCAGGATTGCGAACGAAAAAGGAAATTTCGTGTTCCCAGATTCGTCTCAGATAACCAGGCTGCTATTCGAGGCCCCACTGATGAAGTACTGCGCAAGTCAGGAACTGGCCCCCTGCCCCCCTAGTTGTCCCTAGCAAGGTAAAGAACTCTCTCTCGATTTCCTTATTCTGGCCATTTGTAGGGGGGACAGTGTGGAACGTTTCACTGAGGGTACAGAGCTCATGGGAGCAGCGGAAGTGCAGTTGCAAAGTGACTTGATTAGGTAGAAAGGGTGGGAGCGAAGCTCCCAGACTAAATACAAAAGAGAGCTCCCCGTGTGTGAGGAGAGCACATGACGAAAGGCTCCTGCGTTCCAGCCTAGCCTGGAGCGGTAAGGCGCCTGGGCGCCTGAGCGCCAAGAACTGCCGCTGCAGTTCGACACACCCCCCAGGTGCTCAGAACTGCGTTCTGAGCGCCTGAACGTTCGAAAAGAAGTTCGCTATAGATAGAAAATAATAAGGTCCGGAGGCGAGTTAAGCCTGTAACTTCCCAATTGTGGTTGAGTTAGTGCACGGTTGCGTTTTCAGCACGCGTTAAACTAAAAGCGGTAAGCTTATACAGTAGTCTAAGCTTCTCAACTCTATGCTAAAAGCTTGTAATCTTTCCCTCTGTTTATTTACTTTTTTTAAGTAAATATAAAAAATTAAGAACACCACTATTCTCACTCCCACTCCCGGCCACTATAGCTAACGTAAAGACCACGGGCTCACGCCTTAAGAAAACGTAAATCTTGCTCCTTTTACTTAAAAAAACTGTAGTTTCTACTTACTAACATACTTTACACATTTAATTCTTATTAAAAGCGTAATTAGTCTCGTCTGTAAATGTTTTCACTACTCTTTCTTCTACTCTAGTTCTGACATACTTTACAGTTAAAAGCTTTATAATAAGAAAAGAGCGTTTATAATGTAAGTTTTACTTGCTTTTATTGTTTAAGAGTAGCGGTTAACTTTAATTTAAGTGCTAAAAAGCCTAAACCCCACACCCACACCCTAACCCCGTCACCTAAGCCGCTCGGCTTACCCCCCCGCTTGCCCTCTTATAAGGAGGATAAGGAAGAGGAGGAGGTTAAGCCTCCTGTAATATTAACGTAAGTGGATTTACTTTTATAATAGTAAATGCTTATGTTTAACTCTAAGCTTTTAACAGGAAGAATAAGCCACACACTATTAAGTCACCCCACTTACTAATAACTACACCTAAGCGTAATAAAGTTTATTTAGGGTGTTTACAGAGCGTTATCACTAGTAATAGCGATGGCCATTATTATAAGTCAGTTAGCGCTTTGGTGCGTTACCACTGTTACACTAACAGTCACTCTTATATATTAGTGTAAATACTCTTCTTATAAACTTAATTATGTACTTAGCTAACTTACTACTTAGCCCGTTCTTAATTAAGCCCTTTAGGGATAAGTTTCTTACGGCCCTGTAAGGTGGAGCTCTAGCTACTGTAAATCTTTTATATTTTATAAGTTAGTTTTACTTTAACTGCTTATAATAAGAGCTTAAAAATTATAAAGTTATATTATAAGTGTTACTTATTAAGCCTTTAGCTTAGTTAAGCTGAGAAGAGATTATAGTGGCTGTTAGTGGCGTCTTACCTGGTGGCGCTAATGTTATTTAAGGCTCCGGCTCCTTAAAGGAGTATGCTGTTACTGTAATTAGTAAGCTTATTAACTTAGCCTCCTGTATTTAGCAGAGCGTTATGTTTAGCCTGCTATCTTATTACCTTTAGGCTTATTTTGTCTTTTATTACACCTATAGCACTGCGCCTTTATACGTAAAGACTGTAAGAGCGGTGCTCCCTTTAATCTTACGGCTCCTTTACCACAGTTCCCTTTACTATATAATTAATGTCTTTTAATCTTATAAGTGTTATAAAGTATTTAAAGCGTTACTGTAAAAGCAGTTTAATAAGTCTATCTGCTAGTATCTGTTACGTGGGAAGATATTGTGACGACCCTGCAGGCCGTCATTTAGGCCGGGGCAGCCCGACAAATCCCCCGCAGAAGGAACGGTGCGGAAAGACGGTGCACACCGTCCAGGCGCACTGGGCCAGGGGTGCAAAGACCCGAAGCCCTTACGACCAGTAGAAAAGCGCTTAGTGGCCCACAAGGACTGACAACACTAAGTACCGCTCAGTTAACTGCTTGGCCGTAGTTACGTAGTGCACTACCAAGTATAACGGGCTAAACAAGGTATAAAGTACCTCCTAATTAGTTAGTATAGATAGCCATAGTTATGCCCATAACCACCGTGAGGGACTCTAGTTCCTTACATTAATATTTAATTATTCATTTATATCTTACTATTCAGACTTACCTTTATATATTATAATAACAGCGACTTACAGTAATATTAAACCCCTGTCTAAGAGTGTTAGCTTAATAAGCCGTCTTTAGAACGCCTATTACCTGTTAGTGTCCTGTTATACGTTCTATCTTAACCTGCACTAGTCCTCTTAAGGCCTATATTAAGTACAGGTTATAATACAATATTAGCGTCTTAATTCTAAACACTATTTATTAAACTCCCAGACACCACCTCCCTCCTCCCACTAATATATCAGCTTCCAGAAAAGGTAAGAAGATTAAGGAGGTGTAAACTTAACCTTAACTCCTTATTATTAATAAATTAGCTACACGCCTTAAAGACTTAAACCTTAACTAATAAGGACTGGTTAAGGAACTTAACGAAGCTTTCTTAAGAAACACTAAAAGTTACATTAATCTTATTAAAAAACTCTAAACCTAACTTAACGTTATTAAGCTAGAAAATAATAACCTTAAAAGCTTACAGAAAAAATAAATAAAGCTCCCTCCACCCTTACGCTTTAAAGGAGACTTTACACAGTTAAAGTCCTGGATAACCTAACTTCAGAGTTATATTATTTATTACAATAAGCAGTTCTTTAAAGAAGAAGGAAAGGTTAGGTTTACCAGAGTATTACTAGATAGAGTAGCCATTTACTAATATAAACCCTATGTGAAAATAATTAACAACCTCTCCGTAAACAGGGCACGCAAAAAGGCCCCTAAGACGTAAGCCCTCTTCGATAACTTTAACGTTTTCGTTAACTAACTCCAGACTAAGTTTAAAAAACTAAACACCCCTAAGCAGGCGGAGTAACGCCTTATAACCTTAAGGCAGACGTCCTTAATCCTTAAGTTCTCCACACACTTTAAGTTAAAAGTAGTAAAGACTAAGCTTAGCTAAAAGGCCTTAATAATGCTATTTTAGAGTAATTTAAAGGAATACGTCACTAAAGACCTTTATTAAAAAGACTAACCAGACTATCTTTAAAAGTTAGTCAAGATAGCTATTAAAGCTAATAACTAGTATTATAACCACTATTATTAAAAGAACTATTAAAAGGAATAAACCTCTTACTAGTTAAGTAAACTAAAAAAGGGGAATTAGTTAACTGTAACAGGTCATCACCCTAAGTTAATAAACATTAATATAGTAAACCATCAGAATTAACCTAACTGTAATAAGCTGTAACGACAGTAATAATAAAAGCAGTCTAAGGACTTATCTTAAGTCCAGTACTTTAACTGTAATAAAAAAGGATATATAGTATAACAGTACCTGTTATTAAAATAAATTAGTTAAAAACCCGTCTTAAAAAGGGGAAAGCACATTAGGTTTAACTTTAAAGATATCTATATTAAGATAGCAGGTAATAAAGAAAACTACACTTAAATAAATAAATGTAACTTAAAAGAGGAGAAGGAAGATAAAAAACCCCAAGACATAATATATCCAGTCCTTAAGGGTGTCTTAGAAGAGTTAGTTACAGAAGTGTAGGTTATAAAAGACCAACTCTAAAGTGGAAACTTAAAACCATTAAAGGTGTAAGTTATAAAAGACCGACTTTAAGAAAAGATGTTTCAGTTAGCTGTTACAAGCCTTAAAAACCTCACCCTGTAAGCCTAGGAATTAAGGAAATCTAAGAAGGACCCTAACTTAGAAATTACTAAGATAGTAAAAGGAGTTAAAAAATTAGCCCTTTAGGCCACCTAAACGGTAAAGTAAGCTTTAAAAGGTGAAAAAAAGTAAGTTAAGAGAATCGAACTAAAGAAACGGAAATTCTTCTTAACAGTACCCCTTAAGACTTTTAAACACTTTAAATATACTAAGTAAATCAGCACCCTTACCTCCTTAAAAGAAGGACAGCTTAGATAGCTGCCTTATATTAAGGCCGGTATACCTTAGACTAGTACCTTAAAGGTCCCTTAAAAAGGTACGAAATAAGCATATTAGTAAAGAGTTTAGGAGCTGAAGGAAAAACACTAAAAGTTAGTGGATAAAGTGGAGGATTTATAAGTTAAAGGTCTTATTATAATAATTAAAAATAAAATAATAGAAATTAAGTTACAGCTTTATAATAAAGTTTATTTTACTAATTAGCTTAAGCACTAATTTATTAAAGAAGGCCACTTTATGGAAAAATAAACTGGGTTACTATTACCTAAGTTTTAAAAAGAAGTTTAGGAGAAATAATAAACCCAAAGGCAGGTGGAAGAAGAAAAGAAATAAAGCACCACTCCTCCCACCCTATACTCCATAACTACAGCACCCGCAGTTAACGTTAACTACCCCAGTTATAAGGACATATTATAAATTAACTATATATATAATAACTACGTTTTTAATTAATATTATAAACTTAAGGCCCTTTATAACCACTTCCCCAGCGTATAAAGACAGGATTACACTATTATAAAAGTAAAGTTAAAACTGGCTTACTATTAAGTCTCCTACTCCTTAATAAAAGAAGTTAATAATAAGTGAAAGGTTACTGTAGTTAACTAGGCTCTTACTATATGTTAATAAGGAGGGGTATTTAATAACTGCCTAGTTATAACATACTTACTACACTTTAATAGAAAAGCTAGGGAGTGGTAAAAGTGAGAGGACTATTAACAGATTTAAAAGTAAAAAGATATTATTATAATCTAATCTTATAAAGTGTATTATTAACTTATTAAGGATTTTAAAAACATTATACCGTTTAAAGTTAACTAGATATTAAGGTGTAAAAACCTAAGAAAGGTTAATTGTTAAGTTTATTAAAGCTGCCTGTTTTTTTAAAAAGAATTAAGAAAAGGTTATAAGCCTTTTAAAAGGGCTGGAAACTAGTAGTTTATTAATTAGTAAAAACCTTAAGAAAAAGGAGAGGTATTTAAAGGTTAGGCTAGATAAGACCTTAAGGACAGATAATTATTATAACTTAAATGTTAAAGGAGTATAAGTATTATTCCGTTAGTGTTAATATAATAAATGGAAGGGGGAGGCTGTTTAAAGTAAAAGTAGTGATTAATAGCGGGAGTGTTTTTAACCTAATATACCCCTTATTAGTTAACTGAAGGAAACTCCCTAATAAAGAGTATAAAAAGGCTATTCCTATTTAAAATAAAGAAGGAGGCTTATATTAATATAATAACAGTAAAGTCACTTATTATTTACCACTTTTAATTAAAATAGATAAGGATAAATAATAAGTAGACTTTAACATTACACTAGTTATAAGATATAATATGATCTTAAGTCTACCCTAATTAGAGAAATATAACCCTGTAATTAATTAAAGGAGTAGCTACCTTACCTTTAATAAATCCCCTAATTATAATTATTATTTAAAGAAAGTTAAGAAGGTATTAAACTACTTTAAAGATATATAAAATATTTAAAAGCATATTAAACCTTTAAAATTAAATACAGTTTAGGTTAGGTTTATTAAGATAATTAAAGGACTAAAAGGTCTACTATATTACTTAAATGACAATTTAAAAGGTAAAAAGAAATTAAAAGCTAATTTACAGATAAGTAAAAAAGTTAACTTATTTAAAGTATTTATAAAGTATAGGAAGTTTACCCTATTTTAAAAAAAGATACTATAATTACCAGATTACAGATTATAGGATTATAAAATTAAATTAAAACTGGGAGTAAAGCTCTGCAGCTTCTAGCCTTATTATTTAAACCCTTAACAGGTTAAGGCCTTAAAGGAGTACGTTAATAAGAATTTAAAAAACGGGTTTATTATAAAGTCTTAATCCCTAATAAGGTACCTAATACTGTTTATCTTAAAAAAGGGAGATAGTAAGTTATATATAATTATTAATTACTAAACGTTAAATAAGGATATAATTAAAGATTATTACCTATTACTATTTATTATAAAGATGTAAAAACAGATTATTAAGGTAAACTGGTTCTCTAGTTTTAACTTCCTTATAGGATTTAACTATGTTAAAGTGAAAGAAGAGGATAAATATAAGATGGCCTTTTAGATTTATAACAGGTATTATTAATATTATATCATACTAATAGGATTAATAAACGCCCTTATAACCTTTTAAGGCTTTATTAATAATATTCTCTACCCCTTCCTTAATAAGTTTATCTTTATATATTTAAATAACATTTTAATTTATTCCGAAACTTTAAAAAAACACTAAAAATATATATAATAGGTTTTAACAGCTTTTAAAAAGGTAAAGCTAATAGTAAACTTAAAGAAAAGCTATTTTTACGTTTAGGAGTTAAATTACTTAAGGTTTAAAATAACCTTTAAAAGATTTAAAATGTAATTAAAGAAGATAAAGGTAATTAGGGATTAACCTACTCTAAAGAATTAAAAAAAGTTATAAACCTTTATTAGTTTTATAAACTTTTATTACTATTTTATTAAGTATTTTATAAAAATTATAAAACTATTTTATAAACTTATAAGTGAAGGAAAGCCATTTAAATAGATTAATAAACAGTAAAAGGTGTTTAAAAACCTTAAACACACTTTTATTACAACGCCAGTCCTAGCCCTCCTTAATTTCTTAAAGCCCTTTTAAGTTAAAATAAACTTTTTAAAATTTATAATTAGTAAAGAACTTAATTAAATTTAAGATAATAGAAAACGTCACCTAATTACCTTCTTATTAAAAGGAATCCACAGCCTAGCCTTATAATATCTAATTTATAATAAGGAACTAATAGTGATTATTTAATACTTTACTAAATAGGTACTATATTTAAACAGTATAAAAGAATTAGTTTAAGTCTTCTTAAATTATAATAACCTCCAGTACTTCGTAATTAAGGAACTTAACTTACAGTAAGTATAATAAGCAGAGTTAATAACCCTATTCCACTTCCAGATTCACTATGTTAAAGGAAAAGATAATAGGTAAGTTAATGCTTTTAATTAGAGATAGGACTATAAGGATACTAATCCAGTCCTAATCCCCATTACTATATTTAATAAAGTTAAGAACAGTATATTAAAGTATACATTATAAGTGTCAGATAATTAAACGTTAGAATAAACTATTAACGTTTATATAAACTTATAAACAAAGTATAATATCTATTAATAATAATAAGACTTTTAAATAAGAAGGTTAATGGAAGGAACCTGTAAGTATAAATACCCTTTAGGAGATTTCTTAAGATATATATAAAACTGTAGTAAGGAGTGCTTAAAATATCTAAACTATAATAAAATTAATTATTAATTAAAATAACTGTTAAGAGGTGTAAACGGCATACCTAAACTAAAAGTAAGGCTTTAATATTAAGAGAAACTGTATATTTACAACTTAATTAAGAGAAAAGAGTACGTCTAATAGGTCTATAAGTCTTAACTTAAAGGACATATAGGTTAAGTTAAGACTTTAACACAGGCTTAATAAGCGTATACCTTCCCAGGAATAAAGAAACTGGTTAAAGAAGTGGTTAATAACTGTAACATCTGTTATAGGAAGTAAAATCAACGTTATAAGCTATATAAACTTCTTAAACCACTCCCTATACTACAGGCGCTATGGAACTCTATCTTACTTAACTTTATTACTAGGATCTTAAAGTTTAGGGACCTTATTATAAGAGTTACCTATAATTAGATCCTTATAATAGTTAATAGATTAATAAAATAAGCTTACTTTTTACTAATTTTAAAAGATATAACAGTAAAGTAACTTACTTATATCTTTAAGAAAAAAGTAATTTTATAACACTTTTAATTAAATAATATCGTTATAGATTAAGATAAGCTAATTATATTAAAGTTTTAATAAGGGCTAATATAAAGAATAGGTGTAAAAAGTAAGCTTTTAACAGCTTTCTACCTATAGATAGATAACTAAACAGAGTAAGTTAATTAAATACTTATAACGTATCTCTAAACTTATATTAACTTTAAATAAGATAATTAACTTAAACTATTACTAATAATATAAATAACTTATAATATAACACCAGTTAAGTTAACAGGTATATTACTGTTTTTTATTAATTACAGTAAGGAGCTTAAGCTCTGTTAAGGCCCACTTACAGGTGCCCCTTAAGCTGTAATCTGTGTAAATTAAATATAGGAACTGTATAATTACTTATAAACCGAACTTAAGTTTATATGTGAATAAATAAAGAAGTTTACTAATAAACACTAAATTAAGTAATTAATGTTTAAGAAAGGACTTTATTATAATAGTGAATAAGTTAAGGGACCGACTTTTTAAAAGGGGGATTACGTCTACCTTTTTTCACAAAACCTACATTTAAAACAGCTTAATAAAAAACTTAATTTTAAAAGGTACAGACTGTTTTAGATTAAAAAGAAGGTTGCCACCTCTAATTATAAATTAAACCTACCTGTTAATATAAAGGTGTGGATTAAGGTTTTTCACATCTTACTTTTAAAACCTACCTTAAAGGGAGTTCCTCTAGAAAAGAAGATTAAGATTAACGCCAATAAAGATAAGTACGACGTTAAGGAAGTTATAGATTTATAAAGGGGAAAGAACACGTTTAAATATCTTATTAAGTGGTTAGATTACAACCTTAAAAGTAACTTATAAAAACCAGTTAAGAACCTTAAATACCTAAACCTAATTACAGAGTTCCATTAAAAGAATCCAGATTAATTAAAGCTAATAATAAGAATTAGAAAAATAAAATAAGATCTGATATTTAAATTACTATACTAAAAAGTAAGATTACTATAGGACTTAAAGCCTAAAAAGTAACAGGAAACTCCTTAATAGGTATGGAAGGACATTTGTCAGAACCCTTAGCTAGGGTTGTAAAGACCTTAGACCTAGTAAGGAGGCTAGGCCTTTAAAGCCCCTGGAAAGCTCTATATAAAGAATAAGTGCTGTTAAGGAAAAGAAGTCAGCTAAAGAAAACAAATAAGCGTGCCACTATTATGTAAAAAAAAAAAGGGCCGTTTTCGTCTGTTAAGAAAAGGAAGTTATAAATTAAGTTAAAAAGACACTATAAGCTGTAACGACCCTTTAGGAGGAAAACCTGTAAGAAAAAAGTCCCAGTCCTAAAAAACTAGCTTTACCCAGACCGGGTCTGCCACCTTTACCCGCTTTTAAAAAGATAAAACCTTAACCTTACGGGAAAACACCTTTATCGCCTTTACTTTAATAACACACCGTTAAGTTTTAATACGTTATAACTTTATAAGGGAGTTACAGTGTTTAGTAATTACTTAATTATATAAGGTGTTTAACTCCTTTTTCTTATTTACTAAACCCTTAATAAACTTGTTAAAATAACTAAATACGTTATACGAAAAAGGTATACTAGCAGATTAATACTTACTGTAATTGTTAGACTATGCTATAACTTAACACGGTAAAGATTTAGTTTAATAACAGGTGCAGGGAGACATCTGCAAATTAAAAGCGTTAAGAGACTCTATAAGGCGGATGTGACAGTTATAAGGAGCCTTTTCCTGTTTTCTCTATCTTTTACGCTTTTTAACGCGGTTAGAAGATATAACGAAGGTGGGGAAGGAAAGAAACTAACCTAATGATTCTTTATAGAAAAAGAATGTTAAAGAGGGGGTATTATGTAACAACCCTGCAGGCTGTTATTTAGGCTGGGGCGGCCTAACGAATCCCCCGTAAAAGGAATGGTGTGGAAAGACAGTGTATACCGTCTAAGTGTACTGGGCCAAGGGTGTAAAGACCTAAAGCCCCTACAATTAGTAGAAAAGCACTTAGTGGCTTATAAAGACTAATAACATTAAACACTACTTAGTTAACTATTTGGCTGTAGTTACGTGGTGCACTACTAAGCATAACAGGCTAAGTAAGGTATAAAGTACCTCCTAGTTAGTTAGTATAGATAACTATAGTTATGCCTATAACTACCATAAGGGACTTTAATTCTTTACGTTAATATTTAATTATTTATTTATATCTTACTGTTTAAACTCACCTCTATATATTATAGTGACAACGACCTACAGTGACATTAAACCCTCGTCTAGGAGTGTTAGCTTAATAAGCCGTCTTTAAAACGCCTATTACCTGTTAGCGTCCTGCTATACGTTCTGTCTTAACCTGCACCAGTCCTCTCAAGGCCTGTGTTAGGTGCAGGTTGTAATAGATATAAGACTTTAAATAAGCTTTTAATATGCTCTTAATAAACTTATATATTATAGATATTAACGTATTAGAGCTTAATATTCACTTTTACGTTCTCTTTAATTACTAGCTGTATCGTTTACTAATTATTACAGAAGATCCTCTAAACTAGGCGAAACTTATAAGTAATATTAACTATAAGCCTTTTAAACGTTATAATCTCCTTAACTATATAAGTAAGTGTAAGCAGTTCAGCTTTAGTTAATAACATTATAACTATATATTAATAAGTAGCTCTTTAGTTAATTACGCTATTAAAGAGCATTATAATATACCCTTATAATAAGTGGTGTGTTTTAATATTATTGTGACGACCCTGCAGGCCGTCACTTGGGCCGGAGCGGCCTGATAAATCCCCCGTATAAGGAACAGTGCAGGAAGACAGTACACACGGTACTACGCACTGGGCTAGGGGTGTAAAGACTTAAAGCCCCTATAACTAACTAGCAGTTGCTCAGTCTTAGTAAAAGTGCTCACCTATTAAGCATTTGTAAGACCTTTAAGTAAAAGGTGTTTAGTAACAGGTTACTTAGTCTCTTACTAAGTAACAGGCTACTAAGTAAGGTATAAGGTACCTCTGGCCGGTTAGTATAAATAGTTATAATTATACCCATAACTACTATAAGGGACTTTAATTCCTTATATTAATATTTAATTATTTATTTATATCCTACTATTCAGACTCACCTTTACGTATTATAGTAATAGCAACTTATAGTGATATTAAACCCCTTATTTAAGAGTATTAACTTAATAAACCGTCTTTAAAACGCCTCTTATTTATTAGCGTCCTATTATACATTCTGTCTTAACCTATACTAATCCTTTTAAAGCCTATATTAGGTGCAGGTTATAATATAATACTAACGTCGAGTTTTAAACGCTATTTATTAAATTCCCAGACACCACCTCTCTCCCACTAATATATTAACCTCTGGAAAAGGAAAGGAGATTAAAGAGGTATAAACTTAGCCTCGGCTCTTTACTATTAATAAGTTAACTATACGCCTTAAAGACTTAAACCTTAATTAATAAGGACTAGTTAAGGAACTTAATAAAGCTTTCCTTAAAGATATTAAAAGTTATATTAATCTTATTAAAAAACTCTAGGCCTAACTTAACGTTATTAAGCTGGAAAATAATAACCTTAGGAGTTTATAAAAGAAACGAGTAAAACTCCCCTTACTGTTACATTTTAAGGGAGACTTAGTGTAACTGGAGTTATAGATAGCCCAGCTTTAAAGCTATATTACCTATTATAATAAGCAGTTCTTTAAAAAAGAAGGAAAGGTTAGGTTTACCAGAGCCTTATTAGACAGAGTAACTATTTACTAATATAAACCTTATGTGAAGATAATTAATAACCTTTCTGTAAATAGGGTATGTAAAAAGGCCCCTAAGATTTAGGCCCTTTTTAACGACTTTAACATTTTTATTAACTAACTCTGGATTAAGTTTAAAAAGTTAAACACCCCTAAGTGGGCTAAGTAACACCTTATAACCCTAAGGCAGACGTCCTTAGTCTTTAAGTTCTCTACACGCTTTAAATTAGAAGTAGTAAAGACTAAACTCGGTTAAAAAACCTTAGTAATGCTGTTTTAAAGTAGTTTAAAGGAGCACGTCACTAGAGACCTTTATTAGGAAGACTGACCGGACTGTCTGTAAGAACTGGTTAAGATAGTTATTAAGGCTAATAATCAGTATTATAATTACCATTATTAGAAGAATTATTAGAAGGAACGGACCCCTTACTAATTAAGTAAATTAAAAAAGGGGAATTAGTTAACTGTAACAGGTTACCACCTTAGGTTAATAGATATTAATATAATAAACCGTTAAAACTAACCTAACTGTAATAAGCCTTAACAATAATAATAGTAGAAGCAGCCTAAGGATTTATTACAGGTTGAATGTTTTAATTATAATAAAAAAGGATATATAATATAGCAGTATTTATTATTAAAGTAGGTTAGTTAGAAACCTGTTCTAGAAGAAGGAAAGCACGTTAAGTTTAATTTAAGGGACGTCCACGTTAGGATAGCAGGTAATAAAGAGGATTACATTTAGATAAATAAGTGTAACGTGGGAAATAAGAAAGAAGAAGAAGAACCTTAAGATATGGTGTATTTAGTCCTTAAGGGTGTTTTAAAAAAGTTAGCCATGGAGGTGTAGGTTATTATAAACTGACTTTAAGGTAGAAACTTAAAACTGTTAAAAGTGTAGGTTATAAAAGACTGATTTTAAGAAAAGATGTTCTAGTTAACTGTTACAGGTTTTAAGAACCTTACCTTATAAGCCTAAAAATTAAGGAAGTTTAGGAAAGACCTTAACTTAAACTTTATTAAAATGGTTAAGGGAGTTAAAGAACTAGCCTTTTAGGCTATATAAGTAGTAAAGTAAGCCCTGGAAGGTGAAAGAGAACAGATTGAAAGAATTAAGTTAGAAAAGTGAAAGTTCTTTTTAATAATGCCCCTTAAGACTTTTAAACACTTTAAGTATGTTAAGTAGATTAGCACCCTTATCTCCTTAAAAGAAGGACAGCTTAGATAACTACCCTGTATTAAAGATGGTGTGCCTTAGACCGGTACCTTAAGGGTCCCCTGAGAAGGTACGAAGTAAGTATATTAATAGAGGCTTTAAAAGCTAGAGGAGAAATATTAAAAGTTAATAAATGAAATAAAGGACTTGTAGGTTAAAGGCCTTACTGTAACGTTAAAAGATAAAGTAGTGGAAATCAGACTGTAACTTTATAATAGAGTTTGCTTTACTAATTAGCTTAAACACCACCTTATTAAAAAAGACCGTTTTATAGAAGAATAAGCTAGGTTACTGTTACTTAAGTTTTAAGAAGAGGTTTGGGAAAAATAACGTATATAAAGGTAAGTGGAGGAAGAAAAGAAATAAAGCACTACTTCCCCCATCCTGTACTTTATAATTATAACACCTATAATTAATATTAACCACACTAATTATAGGGATATATTATAAATTAACTATATATATAATAATTACGTTTTTAACCGGTATTATAAACTTAAAGCCCTTTATAACCACTTCCCTAATATATAAAGACAGGATTATACTGTTATAAGAGTGGAGTTAGAACTAGCCTATTATTAAGTCTCCTACTCTTTAATAAGAGAATTTGGTAATAAGTGGAAGGTTATTATAGTTAATTAAACCCCTGTTACGTGTTAGTAAGGGGGAGTATTTAATAACTGCCTAGTTATAACGTGCTTATTACACTTTAATGGAAAAGTTTAAGAATAGTAAAAGTGAGAAGATTACTAGCAGGTTTAAAAGTAAAAAGACATTATTATAATCTAATCTTATAAAGTATATTATCGTCTTATTAAGGACTTTTAAAATATTATACCGTTTAAAATTAATTAGACGTTAAAGTGTGAGAACTTAAGGAAGGTTAATTATTAGGTTTATTAAAGCTGCTTATTTTTTTAAAAGGAACTGGGAAAAGGTTACAGGCCCTTTAAAAGGGCTGGAAACTAGTAATTTACTAGTTAGTGAAAACCTTAAGAAGAAGGAGAGGTATTTAAAGGTTAGGCTAGATAAAACCTTAAGGATAAGTAATTATTATAATTTAAATGTTAAAAGAGTATAAGTATTATTTTGTTAATGTTAACATAATAGATGGAAAAGGGAGGCCATTTAAGGTAAAAGTAGTAATTAATAACGGGAGTGCTTTTAACTTAATGCACCCCTTACTAGTTAATTAAAGGAAACTCCTTAATAAAAAGTATAAAGAGGCCATTCTTATATAAAATAAAGAAGGAGGCTTATATTAATATAATAATAGTAAAGTTACTTATTATTTACCACTCCTAATTAAAGTGGATAGGGATAAATAATAAGTGGACTTTAACATTATATTAATTACAGGTTACAACATAATCCTAAGTTTACCCTAGCTGGAAAAGTATAACCTTATAATTAACTAAAGGAGTGGCCACCTTTCCTTTAATAAGTCCCCTAATTGTAATTACTGTTTAAAGAAAGTTAAAAAGGCTTTAAACCACTTTAAAGATGTACGAAACACTTAAAAGTACGTTAAACCCTTAAAATTAAGTATAGTTTAGGTTAGGTTTATTAAAATGGTTAAAGGATTAAAAGGTTTATTACATTACTTAAATGATAATTTAAAAGGTAAAGGAAAGTAAGAAGCTAATTTACAGATAAGTAAAGAAGTTAATTTATTTAAGGTACTTATAAAGTATAGGAAGTTTACCTTATTTTAAAAAAAGATACCATAACTGCTAGATTATAAATTATAGGATTATAAAATTAAATTAAAGCTGGGAGTGAAGCTTTATAACTTTTAACCTTATTACTTAAACCCCTAATAAGTTAAGGCCTTATAAGAGTATATTAATAAAAACTTAAAAAATAAGTTTATTATAAAGTTCTAATCCCTAATAAGGTACTTAATATTATTTATCCTGTAAAAGGGAGATGGTAAGTTACATATAGTTATTAACTATTAAACGTTAAATAAGGATATAATTAAGAATCGTTACTTATTATTACTTATTATAAAGATGTGAGAATGGATTATTAAGGTAAATTAGTTCTTTAACTTTAATTTCCCTATAGGATTTAACTATATTAAAGTGAAGGAAGAGGATAAGTATAAAACGGCTTTTTAAACTTATAACAGGTATTATTAATACTATGTTATGTTAATAGGATTAATAAACGCCCTTATAACTTTTTAAGGCCTTATTAATAATATTCTTTACCCCTTCCTTAATAAGTTTATCTTTATATATTTAAATAACGTTTTAATTTATTCTAAAACTTTAAAAGAATATTAAAAATATATATAATAGGTTTTAATAGCTTTTAAAAAGGTAAAGCTAACAGTAAATTTAAAGAAAAGCCATTTCCACGTTTAAAAATTAAATTATTTAAAGTTTAAAGTAACCCCTAGAAAGCTTAAAATATAATTAAAAAAGATAAAAGTAATTAAGGATTAGCCCACTTTAAAGAATTAGAAAGAATTATAAGCCTTTATTAGCTTTACAAACTTTTATTACTGTTTTATTAAATACTTTATAAAAATTATAAAACTACTTTATAAACTTACAGGTAAAGGAAAGCCGTTTAAGTGGATTAAAAGATAGTAAAAGGTGTTTAAAGACCTTAAACACGCCTTTATTACCGTATTAATCTTAACTCTCCCTGATTTCTTAAAGCTTTTTTAAGTTAAGATAGACTCCTTAGAGTTTATAATCAGTGGAGAACTTAATTAAGTCTAGGATAATAAGAAACGCCACCCAGTTACCTTCCTATTAAAAGGAATCCACGGCTTAGCTTTATAATATCTAATTTATAATAAGGAATTAATAGTAATTATTTAATGTTTTATTAAATAAGTATTATATTTAAGCAGTATAAAGGAACCAGTTTAGGTTTTTTTAAATTATAATAACCTTTAATACTTTTTAATAAAGGAGCTTAGCTTATAATAAGTATAATAAGTAAAACTAATAACCCTATTCCACTTTTAAATTTATTATATTAAAGGAAAAGATAATAAGTAAGTTAATACTTTTAATTAAAGATAAGATTATAAAGATATTAATCTGGTCCTAATCCCTATTATTATATTTAATAAAGTAGGGAATAATATATTAGAACACACGTTATAAGTGTTAAATAATTAAATACTAGAATAAATTATTAACGTTTATATAAACTTATAAACAGAGTATAATATCTATTAATAATAACAGGACTTTTAAGTAAGAAGGTTAGTAAAAGGCACATATAAGTATAAATGCCCCTTAGGAGACTTCTTAAGGCACGTGTAAGACTGTAGAAAAGAGTGTTTAAAGCACTTAAACTATAACGAAACTGGTTATTAGCTGAAATAGTTATTAAAAGGTGTAGACGGTGTATTTAAATTAGAAGTAAGGCTTTAATATTAAGAGAAACTATATATTTATAACCTGGATAAATGGAAGGAGTACATTTAACAGGTTTATAAGTCTTAACTTAAAAGATATATAAGTTAAGTTAAGACCTTTACGTAAACTTAATAAATGTATACTTTCCTGGGAATAAAAGAGCTGGTTAAGGAAGTGGTTAATAACTGTAATATCTGCTATTAGAAGTAAAACCGGCGTTATAAACCTTATAAACTTCTTAAACCACTCCCTATACTATAAGCGTTATAAAGTTCTATCTTACTTAACTTTATTATTAGGATTTTAAAATCTAGGGACCCTATTATAGGAGTTACTTATAATTAAATCCTTATAATAGTTAACAGATTAATAAAATAAGTTTACTTCTTATTAACCTTAAAAGATATAATAATAAAGTAACTTACTTATATCTTTAAGAAAAAGGTAATTTTATAACACCTTTAATTAGATAATATCGTTACAGATTAAGATAAGCTAATTATGTCGAAATTCTAATAAGGACTAATATAGAGAATAGGTGTAAAGAGTAAGCTTTTAACAGCCTTTTATTTATAAACAGATAATTAGATAGAATAAGTTAATTAAATACTTATAACGTATCTTTAAACTTACATTAACTTTAAATAAGATAATTAGCTTAAACTGTTACTAATAGTACAGATAACTTATAATATAATATTAATTAAGTTAATAAGTGTGTTATTATTTTTCGTTAATTACAGTAAGGAGTTTAAGTTCCATTAAGGCCCACTTATTAACACCCCTTAAGCTACAGTCTATATAAATTAAATATAAGAGTTATATAACTACTTATAAGTTAAATTTAAGTTTACATATAAACAGATAAAGAAATTTACTAATAAATATTAAACTAAATAGTTAATACTTAAGAAAGGACTTTATTATAATAATAAACGAGTTAAGGGATTAACTCTTTAAAAGGGGGACTATGTTTACCTTTTTTCACAAAACCTGTATTTAAAATAACTTAGTAAAAAGCTTAACTTTAAAAGGTATAAACTGTTTTAAATTAAGAAAAAGGTTACTACTTTTAATTACAAATTAAACTTACCTATTAGTATAAAGGTGTGGATTAAGGTTTTTCACGTCTCACTTTTAAAACCTACCTTAAAGGGAGTTCCTTTAGAAAAGAAGGTTAAGGTTAACATTAATAAGGATAAATATAACGTTAAGGAAGTTATAAATTTATAAAAGGGAAAGAACACGTTTAAGTATCTTATTAAGTAGTTAGATTATAGCCCTGAAAGTAACTTATAAGAGTTAGTTAAAAACCTTAAGTGCCTAAACCTAATTATAGAGTTTTATTAAAAGAATCTAAACTAACTAAAACCACTTATAAAGAACGTAAAGTGAAGGTTAAACTAGTTAATATAACCTTAAGGAGGTAAATTAACTAGTTTACTTTAGAAATAGAAAAATAAGATAAAATCTGACATTTAAATTATTAAATTAAAAAGTAAGATTATTATAGGATTTAAAGCCTAGGAAATGGTAGGAAACTCCTTAATAGGTATGGAAGGATATTTATTAGAAACCTTAATTAGGGTTAAAAGGACCTTAGACCTTATAAGGAGGCTAGGCCTTTAAAGCTTTATAAGCACTGTTAAAAAGAAAGTTAGTAAAAGAAATAAACATATTATTATTATATTATAGAATTATAAGAGGAAAGAAGTTATAAATTAAGTTAAGAAAAGGTTATTAGCTATAATAACCCCCTGGAAAAAGAACTAGCAGGTATTCCTGTTAGAAAGCCTCCTTAGTTAAAGGACTCGCTAACTTTAGGAGGAGCAGCCAGACAGGCCTCTTTTTACTCTTAAAAGTAGAGGACCTTTACCTCTTAATTAAATGTAGAAAAAGCTTACTTCTTTATCCTGTAGTGTTAGGTTTTAATCCGTTTAAATTAAGTAACAGCTTTATAAAGCTCTTAGGTTTTTAACTTTAAGTTCCACGTAACAGTGTTATATTTAATGTTAAGATGGCGCTTCTTAAAAAGGAGCTGTTAAAGGAAAGCGTTATTATAACTAAACGTGTTATATAAAAACGAAGCTTTTACTAATAAACATTTAAAATAGTTATCTAATTATATAATAACGAGATAGGAAAGCGATTTTAAAAAATAACGATTATAAGGTGACATTTATAATCTAAAAGTTAAAGTAAAGTCTGTAAGGTTATAGTAATAAGAGGCGTTATTTTTTAAAGTGTACTTTTATACACAGTTAGCAGGTATAATTACGTTAAAAAAGAAGGAACGCTTTTACTAGGGTTTTTTATGGAAAAAGAACGTTAAAGAGAGGGAATTGTGTGACGACCCTATAAGCTGTCACTTAAGCCGGAGCGGCCTAATAAATCCCCTATATAAGGAATAGTGTAAGAAGACAGTATATACGGTATTACACACTGGGCCAGGGGTGTAAAGACTTAAAACCCTTATAACTAACTAGCAGTTACTTAGTTTTAGTAAAAGTACTTACCTATTAAGTATTTATAAGACCTTTAAGTAAAAGGTGCTTAGTAACAGGTTATTTAGTCTCTTACTAAATAATAGGCCACTAAGTAAGGTATAAAGTACCTCTGGCTAGTTAGTATAGATAGTTATAGTTATGCCTATAACCACTATAAGGGACTCTAGTTCCTTATATTAGTATTTAATTATTCATTTATGTCCTACTGTTCAGACTCACCTTTACATATTATAGTAACAGTGACTTACAGTGACATTGAACCCCCCGTTTAGGAGTGCTAGCTTAATAAGCCATCTTCGGAACGCCCTTTACTTATTAGCGTCTTGCCATATGTTCTGTCTTAACCCGCACCAGTCCTCTTAAGGCCTGTGTCGGGTGCAGGTTGTAATACTTTTACATCCAGTTTATATAGACTGTAACTTAAAGAGTGCTAGTAGGTGGGCCTTAACAGAGCTTAGGCTCCTTATTATAGTTAGTAAAGAATAGTGACATATTTATTAACTTAATTAACGTTATGTTATAAGTTATCTACACTATTAGTAGTAATTTAAGTTAATTATCTTATTTAAAGTTAACGTAGGTTTAGAGATACGTTATAAGTATCTGGTTAACTTACTCTATTTAGCCATCTGTCTATAAGTGGAATGTTATTAAAAGCTTACTTTTCACACCTATTCTTTACATTAATTTTTACTAGAACTTTAACATAATTAGCTTATCTTAATCTGTAACGATATTATCTAATTAAAGGTGTTATAAAACTACCTCTTTCTTAAAGATATAAATAAGTTACTTTACTATTATATCCTTTAAGGTTAGTAAAAAGTAAGCCTATTTTATTAATCTGTTAACTATTATAAGGACTTAATTATAGGTAACTCCTGTAATAGGGTCTTTAAACTTTAAAATCCTAATAACGAAGTTAAGTAAGATTAAACTTTATAGCACTTATGGTATAAGGAGTGGTTTAAGAAGTCTATAAGGCTTATAACGTTAGTTTTACTTTTTATAGCAGATATTACAATTATTAACCACTTCCTTAACTAATTTCTTTATTCTTAGGAAGGTATACGCCTGTTAGGCCTGTATAAGGGTCTTAGTTTAGCTTATATGTCCTTTAAGTCAAGACTTATAAATCTGTTAAATGTATTCCTTTTATTTATTTAAGTTATAAATGTACAGTTTCTCTTAATATTAAAGCCTTACTTTTAATTTAAACGTGCTATTTACACCTTTTAACAGCTATTCTAGTTAATAACCAGTTTTATTATAATTTAAATATATTAGGTATTCCTTATTATAATCTTATAAGTGTTTTAAAAAGTCTCTTAAAGGGTATTTATATTTACAGGTTCTTTTTATTAACCTTTTTACTTAAAAGTCTTATTATTATTAATAAATGTTATACTTTATTTATAAGTTTATATAAACGTTAATAGTTTATTTTAGTATTTAATTATCTAACACTTATAATATATGTTTTAATATACCGTTCTTAGCTTTATTAAATATAATAATGGGGATTAGGACTAGATTGGTGTTTTTATGGTCCTGTCTCTAATTAAGAGTATTAGCTTACCTGTTATCTTTTCCTTTAATATGGTAAATCTGGAAGTGGAATAAGGTTATTAATTCTGCTTATTATGCTTATTATAAGTTAAGTTCCTTAATTAAGAAGTATTAAAGGTTATTATAATCTGAAAAGACCTAAACTGGTTTTTCCGTACCACTTAAATACAGTACTTACTTTATAAAGTATTAAATAATTATTATTAGTTCCTTATTATAAATTAAATATTATAAGGCTGGGCCGTAGATTCCTTTTAATAAGAAGGTAATTAGGTAGTGTTTCTTATTATCCTGGACTTAACTGAGTTCTTTACTAATTATAAACTTTAAGGAGTCTGTTTTGATTTAGAAAGGTTTTAAGAAATCAGGAAGGGTTAGGATTAGTGTTATGATAAAGGTGTATTTAAGGTCCTTAAACGCCTTTTACTATCTATTAGTTTATTTAAACAACTTACTCTCTCCTGTAAGTTTATGTAGTGGTTTTACAATCCTTATAAAATACCTGATAAAGTACTAATAAAAGTTTATAAAGCTAATAAAAGCTTATAACTCTTTCTAATTCTTTAAAATGGGCTAATCCCTAATTACCTTTATTTTCTCCAGTTATATTTTAAGTCTTTTAAGGGTTACTTTAAACCTTAAATAGTTTAGCTTTTAAATGTAAAAGTGGCTCTTCTTTAAATTTACTATCAGTTTCACCTTTTTAAAAGCTGTTAAAACCTATTATATATGCTTTTAATGTTCTTTTAAAGTTTTAAAATAAATTAAAACGTTATCTAAATATATAAAGATAAACTTATTAAAGAAGGGGTAAAGAATATTGTTAATAAGGCTTTAAAAGGTTACGGGGGCGTTTATTAATCTTATTAGCATGATATAGTATTAGTAATACCTGTTATAAGTCTGGAAAGCCGTCTTATACTTATCCTTTTCCTTTACCCTAATGTGGTTAAATCTTATAGGAAAATTAAAGCTGGAGAATTAATTTACTTTAGTAATCCGCTTTTATATCTCTATAATAAGTAGTAATAAGTAGCGATTTTTAATTATATCCTTATTTAACGTTTAATAATTAATAACTATATATAATTTACCGTCTCCCTTTCTTAGGACGAATAGCACTAAATACCTTATTAGTAACTGGGACTTTATAATAAACCCGTTCTTTAAGTTTTTATTAATATACTCCCTTAAAGCTTTAGCTTATTAAGGGTTTAAATAATAAGGCTGGAAACTGTAAAGCTTTACTCCCAGCTTTAGCTTAAATTTATAGTCTTATAATCTGTGGTCTGGTAGTTATAATATCTTTTTTCAAAACAGGGTGAACTTCCTATACTTAGCAGGTACCTTAGATAAGTCAGTTTCTTCACTTATCTGTAAATTAACTTCTTACTTTCCTTCACCTTTTAAATTATTATTTAGGTAGTGTAGTAGACCTTTTAATCCTTTAACTGTCTTAATAAACCTAATTTAAACTACGTTTAGTTTTAAGGGTTTAGTATACTTTTAAGTACTTTATATATCTTTAGAGTGGTTTAGTCCCTTTTTAGCTCTCTTTAACCAGTGATCACAGCTGGGGGACTTACTAAAGGTAAAGTAGCTACTCCTCCAGTTAATTATAAGGTTATACTTTTCCAGCTAAGGTAAACTTAGAATTATGTTATAACCTGTAACTGGTATAATATTAAAGTTTATTTATTATCTATCCCTGTTTATTTTAATTAGGAGTGGTAAGTGGTGGGTAACTTTATTATTATTATATTAATATAGGCCTTCTTCTCCATTTTAAATAGGAATAGCCTTTTTATACTCTTTGTTAGGGAGTTTCCTTTAGTTAACTAATAAGGGGTGTATTAGGTTAGAAGCACTCCCGTTATTAATTACTACTCTCGCCTTAAACGGCCTCCCTTTTCCGTCTGTCACGTTAATATTAATAGAATAATGCTTATACTCCTTTAACATTTAAATTATAGTAATTATCTGTCCTTAAAGTCTTATTTAGCCTAACCTTTAAATACCTCTCCTTCTTCTTAAGGTTTTTACTAATTAGTAAATTACTGGTTTCTAGCCCTTTTAAAGGGCCTATAGCCTTTTCTTAATTCTTTCTGGAAAAACAGGTAATTTTAATAAATCTGGTAATTAACTTTTTTTAAGTTCTTACGTTTTAACGTCCAGTTAACTTTAAACGGTATAATGTTCTAGAAATCTTTAATAAGTTAATAGTATACTTTACAGGACTGGATTACAGTAATGTCTTTTTACTCTTAGATCTGCTGGTAATCTTTTTACTTTTACCATTCTTTAGCTTTTTTATTAAGATGTAATAAGCATGTTATAACTAGGTAGTTATTAAGTAACCCTCCTTGCTAGCATGTTATAGGAGTTTAGTTAATTATAGTAACCTTCTACTTATTACTAGATTCTCTTATTAGGGAGTAGGAAACTTAATAATGGGCTGGTTCTAACTTTACCTTAGCGATGGTATAATCCCGTTTCTATACGCTAGGGAAGTGGTTATAAAGAGCCTTAAGTTTATAATACCAGTTAAAAATACAGTTATTATACATATAATTAATCCACAGTATGTCCCTGTAATTAGGGTGGTTAATGTTAACTGTTAATATTACGGTTATAAAGTACGGGACAGGTAGAGTGGCGTTTTATTCCTTTTCTTCCTCCATTTACCTTTAGGTTTATTATTTCTCCTAAACTTCTTCTTAAAACTTAGGTAATAATAGCCTAGTTTATTCTTCTATAAAGTGGCCTTTCTTAATAAGTTAGTGTTTAAGTTAGTTAGTAAAATAAACTTTATTATAAAGTTATAACCTAATTTCCATTACTCTGTCCTTAAACGTTATAATAAGGCCTTTAATTTACAGGTCCTTTATTTTATCCACTAACTCTTAATGTTTTTCCTTTAGCTCCTGGACCCTCCACTAGTGTGCTTACTTCGCACCTTCTTAGGGGACCTTTAAAGTGCCGGTTTAAGGCACGCTAGCCTTAATACAGGGTAGCCACCTAAGCTGTCCTTCTTCCTGGGAGGTAAGGGTGCTGATCCACTTAGCGTACTTAAAGTGTTTAAAAGTCTTAAGGGGTATTGTTAAGAAGAACTTCCTTTTCTTTAGTTTAATCCTTTTAATTTGTTCTTTTTCACCTTTTAAGGCTTACTTTACTACTTAAGTGGCCTAGAGGGCTAATTCTTTAACTCCCTTAACCATCTTAATAAGGTTTAAGTTAGGGTCCTTTTTAACCTTCTTTAGTTCCTAGGCTTACAGGGTAAGGTTTTTAAGGCTTATAACAGCTAACTGGAACATCTCTTCTTAAAGTCGGTCTTTTATAACCTATACCTTTAGTAACTTTAAGTTTCCACTTTAAAATCAGTTTATAATAACCTATACCTTTATAACTGACTCTTTTAAGACACCCTTATGGATTAGGTACATTACATCTTAAAGTCCCTTCTCTTCTTCCTTATCTCTTAAATTACACTTATTTATCTAAGTGTAATCTTTTTTATTATTTACTATCCTGATATGGATATCTCTAGAGTTAAATCTAATGTGCTTCCCTTTTTCCAAAACGGGTTTCTAACTAACTTACTTTAATAACAGGTATTATTATATTATATAGCCTTTCTTATCGTAGTTAAAGTACTAGACCTGGGACAGGTCTTTAAACTGCTTCTACTGTTACTGCCGTTAAGGCTTATTACGGTTAGGTTAATTCTAGTGGTTTACTATACTAATATCTATTAGTCTAGGGTGATAATTTACTGTAGTTAACTAATTCCCCTTTTTTAATTTACTTAACTGGTAAGGAGTCTGTTCCTTCTAATAGTTCTTCTAATAATAATAATTATAATATTAGTTATCAGCCTTAATAACTATCTTAACTAGCTCCTAAAGGCAATCTGGCCAGTCTTCCCGATAAAGGTCTCTAATAACGTGCTCCTTTAGACTGCTTTAGAATAGTATTATTAAGGCCTTTTAGTTAAGTTTAATTTTTACTGCTTTTAATTTAAAATATGTAAAGAACTTAAGAACTGAGGATATCTGCCTTAAGGTTATAAGGTGTTACTTAGCCTGTCTTAGGGTGTTTAATTCTTTAAACTTAATCTGGAGTTAGTTAATAAAAACGTTAAAGTCGTTAAAAAAGGCCTAAATCTTAGGGGCTTCTTTTTATACTTTATTTATAAAAAGGTCGTTAATTATTTTTACGTGCAATTCGTACCAGTGCGCTATTACTCCATCTAGTAAGGCTTTAATAAACCTAACCTTTCCTTCTTCTTTAAAAAACTGCTTATCGTAATAGGTGATATAGCTTTAGAGTTAGGCTATTTAGGACTTTAGCTGTGTAAAGTCTCCCTTAAAGCGTAATAACAGGGGGAGTTTTACTTATTTCTTTTATAAGCCCTTAAGGTCGTTATTTTCTAGCTTAATAACGTTAAGTCAAGCTTAAAGTTTTTTAATAAGACTGATATGGCTTTTAATGTCTTTAGGGAAAGCTTTATTAAGTTCCTTAACCAGTTTTTACTGGTTAAGGTTTAAGTCTTTAAGGCGTGTGGCTAACTTATTAATAATGGGGAGTTAAGGTTAAGCTTACACCTCCTTAATCTCCTTACCTTTTTTAAAGGTTAATATGTTAGTGGGAGAGAGGTAGTGTTTGGGAATTTAATAAACAGCGTTTAAAACTGTGACGTTAATATCGTATTATAACTTACACCTAACACAGGCCTTAAAAGGATTAATATAAGTTAAGACAGAACATATAATAAGACGCTAACAGGTAAAGGGCGTTCTAAAGATAGCTTATTAAGTTAACACTTTTAGACGGGGGGTTTAATATCACTATAAGTTACTGTTATTATAATATATAAAGGTGAGTCTAAACAGTAGGATATAAATGAATAATTAAATATTAGTGTGAGGAATTAAAGTCCCTTATAGTGGTTATAGGTATAATTATAACTATTAATACTAGCTAACTGGGAGGTATTTTATACCTTGCTTATAATGTTATAAGTGCTTATTATGTGAGCATTTTGCACCGCGCGAGCGTTTTGCTTGTGAGGTTTCCCCTGCTTGCGATGCAAGCACTTAGTATGCTGCGAGCAGCACCTTACTGGTTATAGGGGCTTCGGGTCTTTACACCCCTGGCCCAGTGCGCCTGGACGGTGTACACCGTCTTCCCGCACTGTTCCTTCTGCGGGGGATTCATCGGGCCGCCCTGGCCCAAGTGACGGCCTGTAGGGTCGTCATAGAGGGTTAGTAACATAGTCTAAAGGCAGCGTTAATACTGTTCTAAGCCCTGGAGGTAGCTAAGCCTATAAGGACGTCGTGACGATATATGAAAAGAGGTAAAGAGAGTGATAATCGGCGCTATGGTAGTGATAAGGAAAATTAACCGCACTGTAGAGTGCAGAAGAAATACATCATAATATTTTCCGACCCTCCCCGGTGATTCGAGTTGTGGTTGATTTTTCGGCCCGTCAGCTGGTTCCGAAGATGCTGCCGGTTTTCCTTTCTCCAGGGCTTGCACTTCGAAAATGTCGATGAAGACAATTTGTAGGTGCAGGTGTTAAGTGCTTCCTCGACGTCATCCGGTGAGCCTAATAGTCCTAGATTGCCGTTCTGCTGAAGAAGATTAAGGAGCTTTGGCTCTTTCCCAAGAGAACCGCAACCCCAGTTATCGTGCTTAGATCCCTAGGCATAAAGCTGCTCCTGAGGTTAGTGGAAAAGGCCAACACCACAGCAGACACTGTCATGATAACCAAGATGCCGGATATTAAATGCGACGTAAAGTCCTGTGCTATTAGCCGCTTCCTCTCTATAAGCGTAACACCTGTGGAATCGCTTGTCTGCTGTTCGTGTGGAACGTTTCACTAAGGGTACGGAGCTTATGGGAGCAGCGGAAGTGCAGTTGCAAAGTGACTTGATTAGGTAGAAAGGGTGGGAGCGAAGCTCCCAGACTAAATATAAAAGAGAGCTCCCTATGTGTAAGGAGAGCATATGACGAAAGGCTCCTACGCTCCAGCCTAGCCTGGAGCGGTAAAGCGCCTGCGCGCCTGAGCGCCAAGAACTGCTGCTGCAGTTCGACAGTTCGGAAAAAACGTAGCGAATAGACACTGGTGCCGACGTTCGGTAGAACCGGGTTATGCTGTTGACGAGTAACTCTGAGGTGACAAGGTCGGACGGCCAAGTCTGGTTGTGAGGAATGGCCGGGCTACCCACACCCAATAACCCCAGCTCGCTCCGACGTATAAGGTTGATCTCCCAAGACATCGCAGTCCAGGCTGACCAGTAGAATGGCACCGAGATCTCGCTGCAGTTATCGCGTACTTCTCGGATCACCATGGGCTCTCCCTTGGTAACCCTGACTTCGAGTTTGCAAAGACGAAATTTGGGTACACAAAATACCGCTGGAGTCGCATTCCCCCCAACGGGAGAGCCAGTGGTATCAAAAGGAGTCATGCCGAGGAGTGTTTTTGGGCCTGGCGTGCTGCACCCTTCGTTCAGGTATTGACAACTGGGTCTCTGGTAGATGGTCTCATTCGATTTCTTTGCAATATCGGCGAAGATGAATTGGTATTCAGTGAGGTTTTCGGAGGCTTGGAACCAACGACGACAAACCACCGAGCACGTAGATGACTGCACCGTCAGATTTATGCGGTAATCTGGATCTGAATCGCCGAGAACGGTATTTGGCGGACTCGGTATCCACGGAGGTTCACATTCTGGTTCAACTATAACGCCGTCCACCACTGCCTGTAACGGAACATCATCGGGCAAGCCGGGAGCGCGAAACGGCCGATACCCACACCCGTTCATCGCGCCAGGCGGATCCGTTTGGTTTCCTGTCATAATGCCGCCTGCGTTGATCGCTGCTCCCGTTTTTCGCTCTGCGATGCCGTCATAGATGGTCGAAAAATCGAACTTTGTCTCGAACAACGATCGGAACCCCGTCCTGCCGGACTGTAACCTGTTGGGGCGAAAGAAGGCCAGTCGACACAGGCACGAGGACTCTCATGACAATTCCAATGCTGGATACTACCGCCACCAGATAGTGACGCCGCTTGAAGGCGCGAAGGGGCTCCATTAAGGAGAAATCAGATGCGTAGTCCAGCAGGAGGGTTTCCGATGCGCTAGCATCCTGGCCACGCGCCAGAATTATCCACGGCATATTTCGGTTGGCTTGGAAGTCAACCCTGGCCCACAGAGCGGCAATAACGGCGAATACCGCCGTCGGACCAAATGTCCACAGATAGTACAAGGCACTCGTATCTCCGACGTCGGCGATGCCTTGAGAGTCGACGGACACGCTGTGCAGTGACTCGATTACTATTGCCATGATCATAAACAGTACGGCAAACGCAAGGAGGGTCGACCAGCGAAGATAGAACGGCTGCCATTACGGTGGTTTCGAGCTTGATGTGCCGTCTGATGGTTGTGATTGTGTCGTCGATGCAGCTTCGTTGCGCTGATCGTCCTCGTTGGTAACGGTGATCTGATCGGTTCCGTTTTTAGAGGCGATGGGTAGATCGTCATCGTTCGAAGTCAGCTGCGCTGCCATAACTGCAAGTACCTAGAATTGGACACGAGTCTTTTTGGTCTCTGGTGTCTCAAGCTTTCTTGATACTTCTCCAGGATGCCGTAGGTGAGTTTGGGAAGGCAGGTTGCCAGGACCACTCAACCTTTTGACCATGTCGGAATCGTGCCTCTCGGAGCGCTCGAGTACTATCGTGCGAATAAATAGCGGCAAAATGCAAATGAAGCCCTGTTTGTTTTATGACTCATGTGGGTGATCAATCGGAATGACAAGTTTGGTGCGAGGTTACTTCATCCACTAACGGAGGTATGTGGCGCTGGTGGGCGCCGATGGCTTACATTCAGCTCGCTATATCTGGGCAAAACAGGCAACTCACAGACGCGAATACCAAATGGAGCCGTGTGATTTTCCCAGGCTGGTTCCCCTCGCAAGGCGTCCCAGTCCTAACTCCGAGTGATCTGATAGGGTTTTAAGTTCAGGAGATGCTCCACAGGTCGCGGGGGTAAGGCATTGCTGGCAGATTTTGGGAGCTTGATGCATTATTGTGCGTCAGCTGAGTCCCGTTGTATGTTCCTCTTCGGACTTAGTTGAAGATTTTTGACCATTCCGGAGGAAGCCTCACCCTCCAAGTACTAACATCGTCCCAACCTAGGTACTTATCCAGTGCAATTTCAGTGGGTTGGTTTAGACACCTAGGTAGGTATTGAAGCCTCTCTCTAGAGTCGGTGCTGATTTGGGTGGACAGGTTTCCAAGGCGCTTTTAACATGGCGAACCCGACATCTACTTCTAATGGTGCTAGCAATTTGGCCCCGCTAACCACAAGCTTTACACCTCCTTCCTCTTGCGTTACTCGCCGTGTGAACAGCGATGCATGGCACGAAGGCTGCTGGCTTCATTCATGGATGTACACCGGTAACAGCTCCAACTGTCTCCCCAAGGGGTGTACAGTGGGACGCTACTAGTGTTACTCGCCCGGTGTGTGTCCTAACGGCTATACGAAATCATCAAGGGGTCGAATTGGACCTAACCTGTCCGCCGCTATCTGCTGTCCGAGGTAAGGCACACCTTGATATACGGCCTATACACATGAACTTTTGCTTCCACTAACCGACCCATCCAATGTGCAGCAACTATACGCTTATTGACGACCGCTCCATAACGCAGTATATGAGCTGATGGATTTATAAAGAATTTACCTCGCTAGAAATTCAAGCGATTTAGGAATATGCTTAATATAGTAGATATTCAGCCGATCGAAAGAATTCCGTAAGAGGAGGAAAACAAGCTTTAATGCTAAAACACTAAGACCTAGGGAGTGTGTCACAGAATCCAGCACTTACGATAGTTTTAATTTTTCCTCCCTTCTACTTCAATAGCTATACCGATTAATTCCATCCTCTGAGACAACAATAAAGGGAGCACCTGTCCCTTGGCTTACGCTCTCAGAATCGCTGCATTAATAGAACACCAAGAAGCTCTCTTTTTCCACTCATTAAATTAATATCATTCTTTCTACCAATTTGCTGCAATACTGCAATAGCTTATGTATATTACTACTTGAAATCACATTACTATTGTCGCTTTATATAAACCTTAGATGCAATTTAAAACTGTTGAGATATAACATCTGAAATCTGCAGTGCGTACCCTATACCTTGTAAAGTGTTCGAGATCCTCGAGCTGCTAGCTCCTCTGTGACAAGCTATATCAGTACATTACTAAAAGTAGAACGTTATGCAGTTAAGCGGCTGCACTGTTGCTGCTCTGTATCTACAGCTCAAGCCACGCAACGTACTGTAACAATTCTCCGACTTATTAGCCTCGATTGGTCACTTGCACATAACCTCCATCAGCCTCAGACCTGCAATCTGTCTTCACTTTAGTTTATACCAGTGCTTTTAAAGCATGCCATAACAGGTTATAGCTGCACCAACAGTAAAATTTAAAACCTTAAATTACTTTTCTAATTATTATTTTCTTATTAATTTATATAAAGCAAACTGTAGCCTTTGCCAGCTGAACTGGCTACGTCAGTTCAGCTCCCCTGAGCTCTTATCCAGCTGGTTAGCTACACTTTCTTCCTGTACATTACGGCCTTCGGCCAGAACCCCTTCTTTCTAATAGAAATTAATAGTATTAAATGCGCGACCTATCATACTATACACTCAACTAAGCTCCAGAGTTTCCTGTCTAAACCGTAGCGCCACATTTTCCTCAAAGTCCCTCTTTTTGCAATGCCAGCCTGCATACCCTAACCGCTTATAGCTATGCTCGGCACCCTCAACCCGCTTTAAAAGCAACCCTTCACAGTTATCGTCATGCTCCCCAATCCCTCGGTTGCTCCGCCGCACGAGGAGAAACGAAAGTGGACCTTGTTCATCTGCGGCGTATTCCTCAGCGTCGAGTAAGACAGAGCTTCGATTCCATGTCCCCACAGGCTCTCCGCTCCTCTCCTCTGCCAAAACAAAGTGATGTCCACCGCCAAATGCGGGAACCTTGAGCCAATTGCAATCGAGGAGTCTCCCTTCCATCTGAAGGACTCCTTCTCCCACAGCTTCGTATTCTGACGGCTCCTCCCCCTCCGCCGCAGGATCAAGAACAAGTCTCACTTTCTTAATGTTAATCTCAATCGACTCCGAGTTCAAATCATATTCCTCCTCATCAGTTCCGCTCGTATCACCGAAGCATGCTCCGTCCACCGCAGCCCAGGACCAAGAAGGGGCCCGCTGGCTGCCTGTCGGGCGCGGGCGCGGCGATATCCGAGCCGGAGGGACTTTTCAGCACAGCCCGTCGGCTAGAAAAGCCTCCCAGGCCCCCACAAGGTAGCGTCCCAGTCCATCTCCGTAGCACGCAGAGTACTCTCTCGCGAGCGCTGCAATGGCGGGCATCTTATCGCTGGGGTTGGTGAGTCTGCGGCGACAGTAGTTGTCTACGGTGTGCAGCCAGGCCCGGTTGGTGCCAGCGGGCGTAATGGTGTTCGGGGGCGGGTCGGTGTAGATGGGGAGGCTGCGGGGCGGTTCGGATGGCCCGAGAGGTGGGAGGATAAGGAGGGCTGTGTATGGGGAGACGCTTCGTGCCGGGGATGCGGATGGAAAGGTTGCGCTTTCCTGGGTTTCGCTGCTGGCCGCCTCGCTGTATACCGGCGCAATGATGAAGCCGTTCTCCGGGACTACAAGATGCTCGCTAAAGTTGTGGTTGAGATGGAGTGCGGCGGCTGTGCCAGACACTGATACCAGAGCATGATTCGTCCCAGCAGCTACCAGTCTTCTCGCCTGTTGGAGCATGCCTTTGAGATGGTCCGAGAGTAGTTGTAGGCCCAGTGAATCTGGTCCGGAGTCGTTCCACATCCTTCGCTTTGGGAAGGTCAGAGGCTGATTGTGGTCGGGGTGACAAAAAACGTTCCCGTCGGTCAGCATGTCGTCGCTGCGTATGCATCGGAACGTCATGCCCCCGGTAGATGGAAAGGTCAGGATTCTGTTGCAAAGTAACTCCTCCTGAAGAATCCATCCCCTCGAAGCCGCAGCCTCATCCCGCCAGCTGTAATACCAGGAAGGATCTCGGAGCTCATGCAGAATAATCTCATCCGTTTCCACGTGGTTCTGATAATCCGAACCTTGGGGAAACGAAACGAAAGAAACCTTGATGAATCCGATGTCTATATGAGGCCCAGTGTTGTCTTTGGGCGTCTCCTCTTGACGGGATAATATATTAGGGTCTGAGTACAGCCACTGCGCGAGCTTGGGAAGTCGACTGCTCCCAAGAAACCCCTCATCCACCGAGGTCGTGCCTGATGGCTGGATTACAAGCTGAGCATTGCCGTAGTAGAGGTGCATGGCGCGAAGCTCCCTTGATTTGCCCGCTTCATCGCCCTGCTGGATGCACAACGTATCGGCCCACAGATCCTGCAGACCCAGCCCTCGGCATACTCGTACTGCGTCTCGAAATGCCGGCGGGAGACTATCAAGCGGCAAGCTGTCCGTGGAGAGACGGCGCCCGAGCCGTGCAAATTCGTCCTGCAGACCCCGCCGTGTACCCCACGAGTAGGACAGACATGCGTACGACCCACGCTCGCCTGGGACCGTTGCTCGCAGCACGACGCGCGTGGAGCCATCCTCCACATCAAAGAGGCGGAGCAACCTGGTGGGCAGCTCGACAGCAGTGTTGGGACTGCAGAGCGAATGGTGCTGGGTACAGTCAGAAAGCCATTTCCGTGCCAGGTCGGCGCTGAATCCGCCTGCATGTTCAGAAAACGCGGGGTCGGGGGGGCCAGGTGATGCGAAAACCTCACTGGCGGGTCCACCTGGGCGAGCCGCAGCGCCAAGCCGGAGAGTGAAATGGGTGAAGCCACCACCGGTGCTTGCAAGGCAATCAATCCTGATGATGGCCAACTTTTCGGGACGGATATTCTGGCTTTTTAGAAAACGGATCGTGATGCCTATGTTTGTGATCCGTTCTTGGGTTGACTCAAGGTCGCGGAGCCGAAGCGGATCTTTGCCGCCGTCCCGGTCAGAACGAGGTGCTTTTAGCTCGTTGCTGAGGAGTTGGCACCACTCGCAAGTTTGAGCCTGCGAGTAAAACTGGTGCGACGGAATATCGTAAGCGATGGACTTGTAGGGGATCCCAAAATCGATATAATGGAGGGAGGTTGCAAGAGGCCGAGGAGCTACTCAAGGAGATGCTGGAGATATGTGCTCGAGTATACGGCCATGATAACCCATGGACCCGGGGCATGGCAGAGGAACTGTTAGCTTGCCAGGAGAAAGGCACACCTCCTCCATAGGCGGCACACCGTTAATTTTTGGCAAAGAATGATTGACTTGCTAGCTTAAATCACAGTTAACACGTATCACGACTAGACGGAGACAAAAGGCTGATGTTCCGACAGCTTAACATGGGGACTGGTGGTGCCACTTACCAGTTATGATGCCCATGGACTGAACGCTAGACTTATCTGGTGGAACTGAATACCTTTGTTAGCTCACCCCACACTGCTTTACACATACACCAACCCCCAGGATGCTCTCTGCCCTTGGGCTGTCTTCGAGCCACGTCATGTGGTCGAGATACGAAATAGGAAACTTCGTGCGCCCAGATTTTTCGCACATAACAGCGGTTGGAGATGGCCCCGTAAGTATGCATGAGACCATTGCGGTGCTGATCCTCGGGGACCCAGTGATAAAGCCGCTCTTTGACTCCGGCACGGCTTATACAGCAGCCGCGTATAGGGTTCCCTAGCTTAGGAAAGAATCAAGGAAAGCTCAGGACAAATCAGCCACAGCTCACCCAAGCTCATCCCAGTTCAGGATTTCGAGCGAAAAAGGAAATTTCGTTACCCGGATTCGTCGCAGACTACCAGGCTATTGTTAAACGCTTGGGGTCGCTCTCTTAGAAGATTTTGCTAAACAACATTTTGCCTGACTTTTATGAATAGGATGCTGCTAAATAGACCTCATTACCTTACTCTAGCTCGGTAATGATAGACCCTTGAACGATCCGTTGCCCCAGCTGTAATCGTGTTTCGTCCAGCTCTTGCCTATGTAGGCTCGGGAACTGATTTTATAGTCATCTTGAACGTTGCTCGAGCTCCTCTCCCAAGACTTACGCAAGGGTAAATTTTCCCGAATTTGAAATACCCAGACCAACCTGCGCCTCCTTTTTCGTCCGCCGCTAGATGGCTGTTAGTTCTTCTTTCGTAGTGGTCGGTGGGTGGGAGAACAAGTTGCATACCAACCCTAAGCTCCTTGCCATTCTTGAAACACTTCACGCTTTCGCCATCCGAGGTTATACTGATTTCCAGCTCGGCGCCACTCACAAGCTCGGGTCCCTCCCGAATTCCAGGTCGCGAGGAAGAATCCTTCACATCGATAGGTAAGGCAACGAGATAGCCGGATTTCGTGTCGTTGCACAGGATGTCACCGTCCTTGTCATACCCCCAAGATCCGTAAAATAACCCAGAAAAATTGCCACTCTGCATTCGCTCTCCGCAGAGCCCAAAGGCGAAGTACCTACGTGGTTTAGAAGTGAGCCAAATTGGTAAATGATAACTTAGCAGGAATAGGAAGCTTTCCACCTACCCACTACAACTCAGGATTTCGACCGTTAACTTCGAAGTTTGAGCATTTGGTAGAAATGGGTGTGATGTTCGTAGGCAAATGTCCTCAGTTCTCTTATTAGCGATCTCGTAGGTTATCACATCTAAATGAAGGGGTTAGCGAGAGCTCGGCCCCGAATGACATGTCGGGTGATACGGTACCTAGCATTTCATTGCTGACTGTATACTCGATGTCGCCCGAGCACTCGTCAGGAATTCGAAATGACGATTCGCTCGAGGTGATTTTCTCTGTTCTGGTATGAAGCTCAGCTGCCCACGCTGGAAGAGATGGAGGCCGCACCCGCCATCTCGTAAGCCAACTTGCAATACTCCAACCGTCCATATCCGGATTAGTGAGCTTGGGCTGGATCAAATTGGGCCAGTGGTCTTGAAGTGTCGCTTCCAACTTTTGTCGCAAGTCATCCATGTCCAGTCGAGCGAGAACTGCCAGTTCAAAATGACCGAGATGCTTGACAAAGGTGACCAACTGCTCCTCATTACCCTGGAAGGCACCTATTGCCCCCTTCAAGTATCCCTGCATAGCTTCAATGCTTCCGAGACACCGAAGTCGCGCCAAATCCAGTGGGGCTGTCTCTATGGTCCATTGGAAATGGCCAGTGAAGAGCTTCGGCAGCCGCACGTTGACGTCTCTCCAGGCCGGATTCTCGAAAACAAAGTTGAGGAAGCTTCGGCTAGACTTCTCATCCGTGCTGAAATGGAATAGCAATAAGCTTCTAGTTGTATTCTGATTGGCAAGTGCAAGAAGCAACTCCTTCTCTTCATCCCTCACATTTCCGGTCCTGGCAAGGATGATCTCAGCAGCACCAACGGCAGAGTATGCACAAGCCATCATGAGAGGCGTCCGCCCTATCGCATCTTTGTCTTCCAACCTGGTCCCGTTGTCAACAAGATGTTTCACGATGCTGTTGGACTTCGCTGACATGGCGGCGATGTGTAAGAGTGATCTTCCCTGAGAATCTTTGACCAGAAGGACCGCTTTGTTCTCGGTAATTTTCTTGACTGCTTCAAGGTCGTTCTCGGTCACAGCGCGGTGCGCGAGTGTGCTCCCGTCGCTGAGCTTCGTCACCAAGCTGTCGGGGTTCATCTTGTCTAGCATGGCGCTGAGGAGGCTTGATCGCGTCTTGACGAAGACCACATCGCGGTTCGACTCGGCAAATACATAGTCTAATGGTGTTCGGTTAAAGTAGTCGGGGCGGTCTGGCAAGGTATCAACCGAGTTGATCAGGGCCTTGCAGATCTTCAGGTTTGCGTTACCAATGGCAATGTGCAATGCCTGTCTGCCCCATATGTCGGTCTCGGTAGGGGCTTTGGGGCGCGTACCCTTATCGTTTTCGAACCGGCTCTTCGGCAGCTTCCCCCGGTAGAAGTCGAGAAGATGCTGCATACACTTCAAGCACTGCGTCTTGATCGCTAGGTGAAGCGGGGTCATGCCGTCGGTGCCGCCCCACTGAATCACCTCGTCCGGATTTTCGGTCTCGTTGAGGAGCCTTTTGAGTGCGGATTTGTCTTTGGCCTGCGCGGCGACGTGAATGGGACTCCGTCCGAGTCTGTCCTTTAGCTTTGGGATACGCCGGTCCTTCTTTGGGATGCGCCGGTCCTTCTTCCCTTGCCGCTTGAAAGCTCGGAGCCTCGGTTTGAAAACTTTGTCGTAGCTTCCCAGGCTGGCGTAGTGAAGGGGCGTCCAACCGAATATATCTTGCTGAGCTAGGAGATCTTGTCAGCTGAGGTCTTTGCTTGGCACATGGCATGCACCAACGGGGTGGGAAACATACCAGCATCTTGTTCGACATCAATCTTATCATTATCGAGCTCTTCGTCGTCTGTTGCTTCAGACTCTTCGTCATCAGTCGCTTCAGGCTTTTCGTCATCGGTCACTTCGGACCTGGGTTGTACTTGATCCTCCGACATGGCAACCCAAACCGAGGCATGCGCGTCGCTGATGGCTAGCTTACTGCGCACCACATTAGGAATCGCCTCCTGTGAGGTGAAGACCTCAGGCTTCTTCCACCTCAAGCTCCCGTCCTCGGATAGAATTCTGGTAGCCTCCTTCAGTCGCTCCAACTGTGAGGTCCGCCCCTCAAAATTCGCAGGCTCTCCGTCTTTACCGACAAGCTCTTTGTGTTGAAGAATGATTTGGAGTACGGCATCGGCGGTAGAGATGTCATCATCTTCCGCGTCCTCAAAATCCTCGTCATTTAGCGTCGGTAGCTCCGCAACCAAGTCGGAAATATCCTCGGGCATGTATTTGTCTAGGGCAGCATGCAAAGGCCCTAAACGCTGCTGGAGCTGATACACCGGAAACAAGCTCAGCAGCACAGCGGAGTACCGAGTGAGAAGCGACTTAATGATGCCCCTGAGTTCTTCGACGAGCTCGACTCGTATCGGGACGCAGCCATTGTACGGTTCGGAGGCTAAGAGCAAAAAGTCAACGGCCCGGGTGACTAGGGCGAAGCAAAGGTGTTCTTCCTCGCGGGGGCGGGTCACAACGTTCAGTTTTTCAAGGAGTTGCCCATGGAATCGCGCCAGCTCGGCCCAGCCTTGGTTTGGGCTAGGACTGGGCAGCAGTCGCAGGTAAGCCTCGTTCGGGAGCACATCTGCCCGACTCAGCGGGGGGATCATGCATAGCAAGATCTCCGTCTTGTCTCCGAGCCCCGTCCTTTCGATTTGTCCGACCACCGTAGTGAGGAGCCGATGCTGTAGCGTCGGCACCGACCACGTCGTCTCGAACTCGCCCCAATCAAGCCCATCTGCCCAGGCGATTTGAACCTGTCTCTGGGAAGAGGAAGCACCTCTCTGCCAGCACTCACGCCCCAAGGAGCCAACGATGGACCACATGAAGCAGGTGAAAATATGCTGCGCGAGAACCAGTGGCAAAGCCTGAGTTGCCTCGATGGAAATCTCGTCGGCTCTTTTGCCCTCGGCGGGGCTGCTGTCCACCACCCCAGGGTTGGGCTTATCCCCGCCGTGCCGGTCTTTGCGGACTCCGTTGAAGCCAATAACAACCCTCGCCTGGTCCGCGGTTTGAGATGCGCCTGCGTGCAGTAATTGGTGAAACCCATCAATCCACCAGTAAAGGTCTCGGCGCAAAGCTTTGTATTCATCGTCATCTCCGAGTATTCGTCGATACGGGTACTTCTTCCTCATCTGCTCCAGGCCGCTACCCTCGACGGCAGGGAAACGGCCGGGCTCTTCGAGGTCCTTGGCCTCTACGTACGACATCCACAAAGAGATGAGAGACTCAAGGATGCCTTCCTCAACGGCCCATTTGCCGTCCTTGACCCAGCATCGTACGACCACATAGTCCTGCGCAGCCGTGCCGTGAGCGCAATCGGAGCCTTTTGCGTACAACTGCGGGCTATGGGCGGCGGGGATGGCGATGTTGATACCATTCCCAGGCCGAGTGGCATCGGAAGGAAAGAACTCGTCCAACACGAACTTCATGGACTGGCAGAGAGCGGCGGCGGCCGTTGAGCCAACAGAGTCCCAGTTACAAATGTACCGCAACCTCCAATGAACTCGAAGCAGCTGATGGCTCCAGCTGGTGTCATGCGCAGAGTCGCCGGGGCTTCGGCCGGCACCTGTAGGCGCTGTATTCCTGGGCAGGCCTTCCATCTTAGGGGATGATGTTCCTACGGTGGGCGTCTCTAGGTTGGGTGTTGTTGCTTTGATATCGTCTGAGATGAGATCTTCGATAGTCTGGAAGTATAACTTCCCGTCTCCCGGCGGCCGAGTCATCCGATTCGACCCTTTTGGGGTAGTGGCATGGCCCTCCCCTCCTTCACTCACCTCTTCTGATTGAGCCGCCGTAATGACCCTCCAACAATACCGGCTGAAAGCATCCTTCCTTGTCAAGGCCAGGGCCCGGCCTTCGGCGTCCAGCGGGCTCTTCAGAGTGCGGAAGGTGCTGTTGAAGGTGATTTGAATGGCCAAGTACTCCAACTCGTAGCCAGGGAGCGGTTCGCAGCTTCTGAACGAGTACCCCAGCTCGCTGCGAACGGCGGCTCGGATCACAGCCATGATGACCACCCCCCCGAGCTGTGCAAATGCGAGGGGGAACGGGAGCGCGCGGAGGCCGATGAATTGGCATACGAAGCCACTCCCGGACAAGAGCACTCCGAGAAGAGTGAGCGATTGCCAAAGCTGTTTGCCGAGCCATTTCCTAGATGTTCTCCACCATGTCACTAATTTTTTTTTAGAAAGAGGCGCTGCGGACGTCACTGATGGTGATGCGTTCTTGTCAGGGGTTTGCTCCGCATCGCCATCGCTCTGGACACCTGAGCCTAAGATGCTCTTTTCGGCACCCCCCTCCTCTTCGGTTGGAATACCAGCCCCACCACCTCCCACTGCGTGGTCTTTCCAGCGGCTGGAGGTAACAATTGTTTCCCTGGCCCCCTCCAATATGATGTATGGGTCAAAGACTTGGTCGTTAACGCTCTGACCCTTTTGAATCCAGAGGAGCCGCGGGTCTGATTTGCTCGCATCTTCGGAGCTGAGCCTCGCACCATTATCCTCCTGCGTCTTCTCCTTCGTTCTAATCCAGCAATACTCAACAGTGCTTTGCTCAATGGCGACGGAACACAATACCATCCCGGCGCACAGCAAGAGCGAGCCAGCACAAAAACAGGGAAACCCGTATGCGATGAAATCGTAGCCCACGGCCTGCCGAGTCGAGGCATGGTACGCCGTGGCAGCCGCAATGGCGATCAAGCCGCACTGGATAATGACAGACAAGACGGCGGCTGAGAATAGCTTGACCAGCATCCAGAAACGGTCACCATCGTACGGACGAGCATGGTTCAGCTGCAGGTTTGGGGGTCCGAGATTGTTCAGGGCGTCGACTTCGAATCTGAAATCCTTGGCTATTTCCGGCTCTTTAGGAGGAGTAGGATGTCCGCTGTGTGTGTCGTCCGCATCTAACTTGACGTCATTTTGTTCAGGTTCCACATTACCCTTCTCAACATCTCGCGACCGAGGTTCAGCAGCATTGACGGAAAGAACGGTGGGATTCAGCAGCGTCTTGCCTTCCAACTTTTTCAGACTGCTTCTCTCCGCTCGAGTAAGAGTCTTGACAAACTTGGTAAACAGTCGATAGCTGTAACTCTTGTAGCCTGCCATTGCTGTTAGGGGACCCTGCCGTGTAGTTACACAAGTCGGGGGAACCACGGGGGTGGAAAGCTACCTTTTCCTCTCATCAGTTTTCCATCTCGAAGATCGGGATCTGGCTCTGCGGACTCCCGCTGCGCACTCGGAAAGTATCCACAAGCCGTAGAGATAACGTGGATTCCGTCAGCCGGCGGACGTCTCGGTGGTTCCTCTCCGGGAGCGGAACACCACAGCTTTTTAATCGACGTGTGCTTTTTGTCATTCGTATTCGCCTCTTCGTCGTACTGCCTGGGAAAGATGAGGATTTGCTTGATTTTGGCTTTTCCCATGGCCCGAACAATGCCCTCCCCGTTGAATAGTTCACAGACTTCATCCGATGTCGATGACATGAGCGCAATCTCAGCCGTCGCGCGGGTCTCTCTGGCGCACCCAATGAAGGACTTGAGCCAACTGAAGCCTTGGACTCGGATCGCCCCCGACATGGCCGTGATGATACCGAGAGGTACCATGGCGAAGATAAGATGATCGACCCACGAGAAGCTCTCGCTGAGAAACTGTAGGGCAAAATTCTCGCCAAAAAGAGCAAGAATGCTTTCCGAAAACATTAGTTTTATGTACTCCACTAGCCTCGCACAGGAAATAATGCAATCAACGTCTGCCACATCCACCCACCAGAATCCCACTTACGGTGCAAGATCCGAGAATAAATTGAGAGCAAACTCGGAGTCGGTTTCGGCCGCTGCGACTACGCCTTGCACCATGCCCAGGACTAGTAGAGCCATGGTGACTAAAACAGGAGTCATAAAATAAAATCTCAGAAACCACATTGTGGCTGAAGTGGCTATATTGTCGTCTTGGTAGCGGTTCTGGTGTGAATTCGGGAGGATGAGGGTTGGGTGGGTGAGGATGATGAAAAATGGCTGATCAAGCCCAGAGATAAGTCTTCTTCCCCGCACAAAAGTGCAGTTCCCTATCTTTCTTCCGGAATTACATAAAAAAGGTTGCTCAACTGCCGGACCTCCAAAACACCTCGCTGACGAATGGGCTAGTAGGAGGCTGCATGGTGCAGAAAGCCACCTGCGAGTCGATTACGGAATGCCGCTTCAGATTGGATAACTAGTCCTTGCCGTGTGGAGCTATTGCAGCCTTCCTTACAGCAAGCCAAACTTCCCCTCTCCGTCTCCATCGAATAAGAAAAAGGCTTTTGATACTCGGACACTCATATACACGAGCCATTGTGCAGGAGTCCGGGTTACATATGGTTATTTTCCACCACTTAGCTACTTCTTGCATAGTCAGTAAGGAAATCTGCAGAGTTAGGATATCATCAGTATGTATTTTTTATATAACGCAGTATAAAGGGGACTTGAAATTAAAAGTGTTCACAGAAAAGTTAAACTGAGCTGAGCCTGAACCAGTGTGGCCACGTGCTCAGGATATGAAAAAAGAAATTTCGTGTGCTTAGATTCGTCGCACAAAACAGAACGTTTTCATCCGCCAGTGACCAACTCCTAACCTGCCATCGCCGCTCTGTGACGACCCTGCAGACCGTCACTTAGGCCGGGGCGGCCCGACGGATCCCCCGCAGAAGGAACAGTGCAGGAGGACAGTACACACAGTACTACGCACTGGGCCAGGGGTGCAAAGACCTAAAAGCTCCTACGACCAATGAGGTTCCGCTCGCGACATGCCGAGTGCTTGCACTGCAAGCAGGAGAAACCTCGTGAGCAGGACGCTCGTTCGATGCAGAGTGCTCGCTCCATAAGCACTTACGACACCACAAGCAAGGTACAAGGTACCTTATAAGTAGTTAGTATAGATAGTCATTATCGTGTCCACGATAGCTGTGAGGGACTCTTAGTTCCTCACGTTAGTATTACATTGTTCATTTATATCTTACTGTTCAGACTCCCCTCTGTGCATTATAGTGACAGCGACCTACGGTGACAGTGTATCCTCGTCTAGGAGTGCTAGCTCAACAAGCCGTCTTTAGATTACCCCTTAAGTTTGGTGTCCTGCTATACGCTCTGTCTTATCTTGTCCGGACCCCCTTCGGGCCCTCGTCGGGAGCAGGTCGTAACACGCTCTCCATCACCTAAAAACTTCAACCTATTCAATCAGACTATGCGAGCGCCTTAGGTGTATTTTTAGTCTGGTTAAATTTAGTGACAGACGGATTATTAGCTTGGCGTTTTGGATGCTTGGTGCTGTTGTGGGCTTTAGTGGGATGGACTTGCCGGAAGCACCTTGCTAACGCTTTGCTCCTTGCTTACTTATACTGGTCACGGCTTCCTAGCAAAGCAGCCAGTTGCTACTTGTAACAGTTAAGCTTCCTAAGAATTTAGACATAGTATTTCAATCGATCAGGAAGGACTCGAACTACTCGGCGACAACCATGATCTCCAGGTATCTGTAGGTACGGATGAAAAATGACATCACTAATAAAAACAGCGCTATGAGGATAATATTGGGAAATGGGAGAGATGCATGGCAGGACGTCCCGTGGTGAAGCGGTCATGTACCGAGCGCGGCCGTACTGAACGGACGTGATGTAATCAGAAGTGATCTTCATCTGGTGGGGAGGCAAGGGAGGGTACCTCACCGAGCGTCCGGGAAGTGCCGCACGGCCGCCGACTTGGCTAGACCAACGCGATTTTCGCTGATCTTGGCAACAACTCAACCCCAGTGGTAAGCCCCACGGCTCTGCCCCTGTTAACCGACAGGGGCCGGGTATCCGGTTTTGGCCCCTGCGTTGAAATCAGCCATCTGGATGCTCATTGAAGTGCTCGGGGTCCATTTGGGGGAAGTCTGAAGAGCCAAGTCGAAGGGGTTGACCAGGATGCAACTTATATGAAGCTGTTCGGCTGGATGGCCGAACATTGACTTCATGATTGTGGCGCCTCGACTCTAACATGGTGATACTCCTCATCCGAAGCAGCTCATGCAGGCGACCCTGGCCTCTCGTCTAACAACTTCACCAGCGATAGAATCCTAAGAGCGAGGCCGGCGATATCCAGGCTTTATTTTTTGATGGCGTGCATGCGGGGTTGGGGGATTTGCAAAGCCTTGAAAGTTGGCTCGCAGCGGGGGTCCAGAATCGTTGCCCGAGCAGGTGTCTGGGGCCATCTGGTGCGCTCTGCGGAGGTGGTCACGCCGTCACTAGGCTCTTGGACGTTTTCACGGTGCTGATCTCATCCTTCAGGCGAGTGACTGTGCTGGAGAGCATGTATTGGTAGGCCGCGAAGGTGTTCGGTTTAAACCACAACAAGAGATCACCGATTTCGGAGGGTTGACATCGTCTGGTGCACCGCCCCGACACGACTCCTTATCCGAGGAGTAGGAGACACTGTGCTGTATAATCCCGACTCTTCTGACATTGCCTTCATGGGTATCGACGTTGACATTGCCTTCCTGAAGGAGCTGGAAGTGAGGAGGGTGAAAACGGCAAGGATGATGTAGAAAGCAAGTGGTAGGAACTGGATAGTGGCCATGATATAAAGAATCAAAGGGGAGACACAACTAGACTTCCAAGCCAGCTCTCTTCATCATCACACCTTCAAACACCTTTCCATCAATCTAGGGTTATTGTTGTGACCCACTCCCCGTTTCCATGCGATTTGGGATCACGGGGATCCAACTCCTTGGAGTCGACATTGACACGAGGGAAAATCTCTGCGCCCGACATCGACTCCAAAAAATTGAAGAAGTCTTGGGACAAACTAAAAACAATCGCATTGTTAGCACTTTATCAGTAATCGGAAACAAGCAACACGCGACGCGTCATAAAGGTCCAAGCGCCTCCCGACCTGGAAGCGCTCCTCCAATCTGGTAGCTTCGAGGCAGAACATCGATTAAAGGGATTCGTACGCTATGGCGACAACTGGGCGTGCCGTGTTATTGTGTACTGCCACTCCTAAAAGAAGCTCGAGATGGTGGCATTGGTGTTCTGTGGGAGAATTGCAACCCACGCCGGCGGAGTTCCCTGGCCGCTACCTGCCCCACTCTATCCTCATTATTTCATGATGGAAGGAATGAGCCAGCTTCGCCTTGCACAAACCCAAGCACAGCTGGGTTGACGAAGTGCAGATGAGGGGCAGGATGGAGGGGAAGCTTTCCAATCCGCATGCAGTGACAATGTCGTAGGTTGCATCTTTACCACCAATCATCTGACAATACCAAATGCGACTGATTGACCTCTTACCCCGCCCTCAATAAATCACGCATCCTCCGATCCACGCAAGCCTGGATTCCTAGGCGAGCAGCGCGGAGAGATGCTATATTCCGCATGGCACGATACCTAACAAACTGTCAAGCAGTTGAATGAGGTAATGAAGTCAGGAGACCTTTAATGTTGTATGACTTCCGGCTAACCCATAGCTCCCGCAGCTTTTCCCCATCGAAGCCAAGCCAAGCGACCCGAAGCACATTTGTAGGTGTTGTCTACAACTCGGATGATCATTTTAGTAACAAAGGTTAATAGCTCCGGCAATACCTTACGCTGAGCCGAATACTTATCATGGACCCCTTCTCAGCCATGGCCGTAGCCTGCAATGTGCTCGACCTCATCGGTTTGGCGGTCAAATGCGTTGTGACGACGAAGCAAGTGTACTCGTCTGCGGACGGCCGCAAATATGAACTAGCCATTGTGAACGATTCCGCACAGAACATGCAAATGATTTGCAAGGATCTGCAAGAGGAACAGTCTCAGCTCGGCTTGGCTAAACAGGACGAACAACTCAAGGAGCTGGTATTATGCTGCGTCACAAACTGCGAGGAACTAGAAAAAGTCCTCGCAGAATGCACATCTAAGCCTAGGTCGCTGTGGGGGGCTGGAAAGACAACACTGAAGTTGGCTATGAAGAGCGGTAGGCTCGATGAACTCGGAATGAAGCTAGATTCGTGTCGCCAGAACTTGAACTCGCTGATTTCACTGAGGACCAAGTAAGCGCCCAAAACATCTATATTCTTCCCGGAGCAGGAGGAAATGAGCATTTCCGCTAACTAGATTACAGGTCTGAGGTCGCGCAAATGCTCCAGATCCTCCAGGACACGGCCGTCAAGAAGTCCGAGCTTAGCCACGACCTAAAGGAGCTTGAGCAGCGAATCAATAACGCTATAAAAGGTTCCGGTGTCATCGACGCCAAAGGGGCAAAGAAGGCCCTAGAGGAAGCTCGGGAATCGGTAAAGGATGGGCTAATACTAAAGGCTCTCTATTTCGGCAGCGTCGGACAACGCTATGAAGACGTTCACCACCCCCATAACGGCACCTTTGAGTGGATTTTTCGCAACTCGACATCTGTTTTCCGGAGAGAACCGGGACTGTCCCAGTCATTTCCCGAGTGGCTTGAATCTGGCGCCGGTATATTCCATATTTCTGGCAAGCCGGGATCCGGCAAATCGACCCTCATGAAATATCTCTATCGCCATGCCGAGACTACATCCCGGCTCAGGCACTGGGCTGGCGACAAGGAACTACTGTGCGCCAAGTTTTTTTTCTGGAGAATTGGCGCCACTCCGGAGCAAAAGAGCCTAAGGGGCTTAGTGCGCAGCCTTCTGTATGAAGTTCTCTGCAAAGCCCCAACCATTGCGAGGATGCTTCTGCCGGAAATCTGGGCGAGGTTTTTGGAGACTTCGCAGAATCAAGAAAGGGGACCTCGGTTATCCACCGCAGACGTATTTGATGCGTTCGACAAGCTGATCCAGCTCACAAACTCGAAGAATGAAGACATTGGTGCCTGGAGATCCATACGGGTCTGCTTCTTCATCGACGGATTGGATGAATTTGATGAAAGCGGCTCAAATGAAACTCATGGAATGCTTTTGGAAAGACTCCAGGGCTGGACATCTAACTCATCGGGAAACGTGAAGATGTGCGTCTCTAGCAGAGCACAGCCGCCTTTCACCACCAAGCTGGACTCGAGGCTACGAATGACCCTGGATAGGCTCACAAGCCGTGACATAAAACTCACGATAACCGGCCGGCTAGAGGCGCACCTCCGCTTCCAAGCTCTCAAGCGTCGAGACGAGAGCGGATGCAAAGGTCTCGTCGCTCGGATGACCACCGCAGCAGAGGGTGTTTTTCTCTGGGTTGCCCTGCTCCTCAACTCGCTTTGCCGGGGGCTCGACAGGGGTGACAGCCTCAGGTTTCTCGAGTTGCGACTCGCCCAAACACCGGCCAACCTAGACGTCTTTCTGTCTCAAATCTTGGATGGCATCGACCCGATATACCGTAAGGGAGCCTACCTACTCCTAGCCACAATGCTGCGAGCAACCGGCCTTATGCTTCTAAGCGACAACGCACTTTCAGAGTTCCAGCTGTTGGAGAAGGCACGAGAGCCAATGGACTTGACATATAGCGACGACTTGATCACCTCTCTCTCGCCCCTCGCCGCCGTTGCTATTCTCGAAATTTCAGGAAACAGTCAAATGATGAGCGGTAACTTTGAGCTAAGCAATCTGGACATCATTCAAGCGGCAGGCGACAACGATTTGGAGACCGTCAGCCAGGACACCCTGTCCGCTATCATCTCAGCCCGCAGTAACTGTCTCGTCGAAGTCTCTATCATCCCGGGGTTCAAATTGGTCAGGTTCATGCACCGCGCCATCCCGGAATTTCTACACACCTACTTTACCGAAAAATCTTCGCCTTACCACCCAGATGACTTCCAAGTCACACAAGCTCTCGCGTGGTCGCAGCTTGTCGAGTTGAAATGTCTCCGAGAGCTTCATCGGCGACCAAAAAAGCCTCTTGCCAACTTGGCGTCCGCCCTGCTCCCCGGCTGGTCCAACACCGTCTCCGCTAGTCGTATACACTTCCACTTGATTGGAGAGCGGTTCAGAATGTTGGTCCGAATGATACGGATGATGAAGCTCAGCGAGACTGGTTCGGATGAGAGTCTCTTCAGCCTACTGCTCAGCATTGACGCCGTAGCCAAGGAAGCGTACTCAACCACTGAACAAGGCAGTATGCCCTCCGTTAAGAAAAGCCATAACTGTAGACAGCGGGTTTGGGAGCCTCTGAGTGTATACGCATACGTTGGTCTGTACGAGTTCATCGGCTGGGTATTTCGAAGCACTGACATCCTAAGTGACCACTACCGGCTCTGGAATACCATGAATGGGGCCATAGGTCCGTTCAACTTTGGCTCCGTTGAAGACAAACGCATTTCATGCAGGACGCTGGAAGCCATGTTTGTTAACGGCGCCCCGGCTGATATTGTCTACCCCGGGCTTGGCGAAAAGTTTCATCTGTGGCACGCTTTTCTGCTCTTGGTGGCTAACCTCTCTGACGACTCAGCCTGGCATGGAATTGAAGTATGGCTCAGACACGGAGCAAGCCCCTTTGTGGCGTTTCACGTCAATGGTTCAGGGCGATGCGATGCGGTTGGGTACCCAGAGAACGCTAGAAGAGTCGACATCGTCCTGGCAACCTCCGCAACAGTGGGTAATAGACACTCTAGGGATGCTCCGAATGCATTCCAAGGGCTGAAGGTGGCGGGAGAGTATTCAGATGAGCTGTCGCTAGGAGAGCTACTAACGCGTCTTCATCCGCCAAATCAAGAAGAAATCCAGACCTGGATAGATCTGTCCTCCCCCGCAACGACGTCGACGGAATGCGACGGTTTCTGGTCCATGCCAGTTCTATCGCCCCGTCAACAGCAGTCTTTGGACTTACCAAATCCCCAAAATGAGTTAACGGGTAACTCAAGTTGTGGCGATGAGTTGGGAAAGACGGAATTGACTAGTGCTGACGGCCAACCTGACCACGAGGCTTCGTGCATCGGAGCCATGCGTGCACAGAACGGGATCCGACTTTATGTTGGTAAGTCCACTGAGCCTTATGTCCTCTACCCGTCAACTTATGCGTAAATACAGTTACGCTTGTCCTTACTATTATCATGATAGTCGCTACAGGCTTAAACTGGTGATTCTCCATAAGAGGTGGGATGGAAGGGTCCCGCTACCAAGAAGAGAGCGATGTTAAAAATTGGTCGTATCAGTGTGCCAAAGTGTGACAAATGTTAGCATAGGCTTGGAGAACCCGGAGGTATGGAGATGGATGTCGACGAAAGTTGGGCGGTAATGAAAGGTATTGTAAGCGTCTTTGGTGGGATTTCGGCGGGTTAGGTTGCCTCCGGGTCCTGTCCGGCTTTCTGTCTCGTTCGCATACAAGTCTTTCGGGTTCAGAAAGCGGCTCAGGATGTCCAGGCGTGACGCATCCTTGGGCCAGCTCTGGTTCGACGGTGCCATCTCCACACCGAATCCCGACAGATAAGGGATCTTTGTGGACTCCGAGTGGGACAAAAGCCACACACGGGAGGGAAAGGACGGACGGGCGCGGGAGCCATTGCTTTTTAATAAGGTTCATCGCGCTTGCCAGGGCCAGTGATGCACAGCCCAGTGCGGGACCGCGGAGACAGCCGAGATGCCTGTGCCGGTCAATTGGTTACCGATGCGCTGTGCCGCAAGTCAATATGTGTTTTGCCTAAAACCTCGCAATCCATGAGTAGGTGCTTGGTGGGACAAGGTTTGGTGTCATAGAACTAGGCAATCCACCTGTTTCCGCAAGGCGCGGATTCATGCATAATAGCTATGATCGGGTTTATTATTGCAGCGAGGGCAGGCGTTGCAATCAGTGGAGACATCCACTTGCCCCGCAACGATATATACTTAGCATGTGTCTCGATTTAGGCTAGAGCTTGGAGGGGTGCCATGGGACAGGTGATTGTATTAGCCAAGGCTTCTTCCCGTCCGCCCTGCTTTCAATTTGTGGTGTGATGACTGGAGCGGGTTACCAAGGCGATGGAAGACGCGGGGAGCAAACTGTCGGGATGGGAAGCGAGCGTGGAAGGACAGGGTGACGGACAGAGCAATGGCTGGGATGGGGGTGTGGTTTGGCTTGTTCCGACAGATAGACTGATTGCGGAGTGGAAGCCGATTGCCGTGCGGGAGTTGTAGAGTGCTGTAAGACTTAGGTTGAGGTCGGACCTCCAAAACGCCTAACACAGACACTCTTAAAAAGGCAAGATTCTTTTACTTAGCAGTACCTTTTACTATGTGTATTGTGAACTCTGTGAAAACGATCCTATATGATCTACCCTTATTCCAGTTCTAACTTCACCTTTATCTTTACCGTGCCTAACTTTATCCACTTAAATCATTACGTAAGTTCTGCCTCAGTGCCCTTAAAAGTCCTCCCCTTTAAATACCACAAACCCAGCTACTTCCCATTATCAGGGTAACAAAACTAATAAGCTTACTTTTTCCACAACCCATTCCTCATCTCCACCATAATACAGTTTCCCGCCGAATCCTTAATAAAAGCACTACGTGCCATTGCCAGGTGGTTTAAAAAGATTCTAGCGAGATGTTTTATCTTAAGAAGATGCGGCTTATTATGCCATAAAAACAGTAACATAAGCGGTATCTTCACTTAGTTTTTAATATCTTTATATTTGGAGGTTCAACCTTAACCCACGTCTTACAGCACTCTACAACTCCCACACGGCAATCGGCTTCCCCTCGGCAATCAGTATTCTCAGTGAGGAGATGTGTTCTTAGTAGATCCAGCCTCAGGTAGACAGGGGGCTGTTGTTAATCAGCAGGGACGGTGATTGTGGTTGAAGACAAAACATGACGGTTGACTCAGTTCCGGAACTGGTGGTGTTGGTCATCTCAATCAGGCATTGGGTCTCTCCTGGGACATTAGTGCTGCTCCCGCTGTTAAACCACCCACCAGAGCTGTCCCCAGCCCTGCTGCAATAATCAGAGTGAATTCTTAACTTAGAGCGGGTGGCAGCACAGGCGCGACGCGGCATCATGCGTGAAGCGCCGCCCGGGAATCATCAAGTTCTGTTTGCAGAGATCTGAAAATGGGCTTATACCTAAGCCCATGACTCCTGACGGCTGGACCAACATGCCACGAAGTTCAGCGCCACACCAATGAGAGGCAATAACCTAATACTTAGGTAGGTAGGTGCCTTAAAAAGTGTCGGAAGCACGGCACACTGGATTCGGTGGAATTGATGGGGTTGCAAAGGTGTGATTGTATTGCTTATCCTCTCCAGTTCTGGCTTATAGCCAGAACCCTTCCGTTCTGACACATGGTGGTACTGAACCAGCCATATTGTACCCGCAGGATAAGGCCACATTAGTAATGGCGTTGGTTGCTAAATAGAATTTCGCTAACATACGAGAGCCCCCAAACCAACATGGCGCTCCCCCAGCACCTATAGGGAGTTCAGGGGCTATGACAAATGAAATGAGAACTGGGAAATCTCTCGCAGGGAGAAGACGGCCCTATTTAGGCTAGCCCAGATTTTTGTGCCCGAGGCACTTCCCTTGGTTCAAGCTGAGGGCTGGCGAGCCGCCCTGACAGTCTAGTTCGAACCCCCCCTCAAAAACAAAAAAAAAACACTGTGTGGGGCTTAAAAAACGATAACAAGCATCTTGTGACCCGACCACAGCCTTTAGATGCCGCCGGAAGATGACGATAACGATAACCAGGTCCACCATATATTCTACGGGAGAACGCAGGGGCATTTAAGCTTACCTATCAAGCAAAAGCTGATAGTGGATGGGCTTCGGTATCTCCCCAGCGAGGCCAACCCTCCAACCCCTCAACCTCGGTAAATCACCCTTCACCGAACGCTAAAATAGGGAGGTTGGAAGGTTGCATGCGAAACGATGCATGGAGCGACCGTCACATCAATGCTACCTTGGGCTTATCAAGCGCCACAGGAAGGGACGGCACGATGATAAAGCCGGTCGCATCCTTCTCGCTATATCAACCACCTCCATTGATTTTAATCGTCGGCCAGAAGGCACCTTGTAGCCCAAAATGCAAACAACACTGCACTTATCCGCCTCGTTCGCAGGGGCTTTGCTAGCGATGCGCCCAGACACATGGAGCCTCCTTGACTTTCTCAAGAGCTTTACTACTATTTTCGCTATCATATTCGCATGTAGGGCCATATACCGGCTATGGATCTACCCTAACTACGTTTCCCCGCTCCGTCATCTACCCGGCCCGAGAGATCACCACTTTTTGGTCGGCCAAACTCTCAATCAGTTCATGTCGGGAAGCCCCAACGAGCCTTACCTCTCATGGATGAGGGAGTGGCCGGATGCGAAGATGATCCGCTACTTTTCCTTTGGCAATTCAGAAGCTCTTCTTGTCACGGGGCTAGATCCGCTCCGTGAGATCTTGTCAGTAAAGACGTACTCCTTTGTCAAACCACCCGTATTCGAGAAACTCGTCCGGCCGATTGTGGGTAAGGGTCTCCTTTTCGCCGAAGGAGAGGAACACAAGGCTCAGAGAAAGCTGATCGCGGGTATGTTGAGACTCACTCAGTGGCCTATTATTCTTTCGCTAATGGCAAACAAGGGGCATTTGCTCTATCGAAGTTGAAGAGGTTACTGCCCATCTTCCAGCAAAAGGCCCAGCAACTTTCGACTTATTTCGAGAGGCAGATTTCGGCTGAAGATGGGGTTATCGAGTGTGAGCCTATTGTCCCTATCCTGGCTGCCTGCACTGTCATCGTAACTGACTGGAGCCCTCTCGAGCAGTGGTATCTACGTACTCAAGCCTCACTCTGGATATCATTGGCGTTGCCGCACTCGGTGTCAACCTTGAGAACCTTGACACACCAACACCATTCCACGAATATTACCACCAGATGTTTGATCCCCCGCCACTTGGGCAGGCACTTCTAGCATTAAATGCATTCATTCCCGTGCAATGGATACCTCTTCAAGAAAATCGGCAATTTAGGCGCGCCAAGGATATGGTTCGCAAGCTGTTGCGTGAGATAATACAGCAAAGAATTCGAGACATAACTAAAGGCAATAAGGCCGTTAATGATTCAAAGAGCAGGGACTTGTTAACATACATGCTTGAAGAAATGTGCGCTATGGATACCCCGTGGACGGAAGATGAGCTACTTGGCCATGTAAGTCAAAAATCCATTACTGTTGGTGTGTGATGCCTCCGCTAACACCCAAATTGGTGCTCAATCTGGTTGCGGCAGGGCATGAAACAGCCGCAAGCGCTCTCCAATGGGCTACTTACGCCATGGTCAGGTATCCGGATGCGCAAGAACAACTCAGAGCTGAGGTACTTGACTTGCTCAAGCGGAACCCCGTGCCAGAGTACTCTGAGATAGAAGGTCTCAGTTACATGAACAACCTTTACAAAGAAGTTCTCCGGCTCTGGTGTCCTGGTACGGAATACTTAAGGCTTCTCATTTGGCAATGCTTTTGCACCGCAGCTCAATTGCTAATGCCTCAAACCATCTAGCTATCTCCACTCCCCGGCAGCCTGTGGAGGATATCGTCATCGACGGGATTCTCATTCCTAAAGACACCACAGTTACAGTGATGCCAGCCATCATCCACCTCAACCCACACATCTGGGGCGACGATGCTGACCAATTCAAACCGAGCAGATGGACAGAAGGCCATATTGACCCATACGCCTTTGCTGCATTTTCCCAGGGTCCCAGACAATGTCTCGGCAGGGTGTGGTCTGCGCTGGAGTTCAAGATTATTTTGATCGAGATCCTCAGCAAATTTCGTTTTGCTGCTATCGGGACGGAGGATGTCGTTCTTATCAACCCAAGCCCTCTTCTTCGTCCTAAGGAGGGCATGAAGGTCAAAGTCGAGAGACTAGGTTGAATGAAGGCTGTTCGGAGCACCTAGATGGATGAACTCTAGATATAGGGTATTAAGAACATATACAAATTCTACTCATCCTTCTTCTCCTTTAGCGCACGCACCAAACTCCCATCCACCTACTGTGCGTACTTAGCCAATTCTGCCCTAATATGACCGATCTGCTTCGCCCGCCAGCCCGATGACTCCTCGTCCCTCTTTAACCGATCGAACGCCGTGTTCTTCGCCTTCTCAACCCCCTCAGGAATCTGACCAACCCACTCCCGGAGCTCACACAGCGGCACATCCTCAGGCTTAATTGCATTTGCCTCACGCGCCGACTCTTCCGCCTCCAGCTGTTGCTCTGCAGATCTCCTCCGTTGCCCAGCCAACAACAGCTCCCACCGCGCCACCCATTCATCCTCCGTCGTTGTCGCCGCTGCGACCTTATCCCGCGCCGCCTTAATCCCAGGTCCATCACCGGCCCACTCAGCGACTGTGCGACGTTGTCGATCCTCTTCGTAGCCCCGATCCTTGGCGTCTTGTTCGAACCGTTGGGCGGCAAGTGCGCGGGCCTTGTCGGCGAGAAAGGCATCGCCGTCAAAGTCAGGACCGGGCCAGCTGTGCTTTTGGTATAGCGGTTTGACAATGTCTTCGTCCCAGTCCTAGGCGCCGCTTGGGCAGCCGGGGAGGAGTCGAAGTTCCGTGTACCACTGGACCATGCCCATGAGGACGTCGGGGGCGGGACGGCCGTCCGTTTCGTCCTAGGGGAGTCCGTCTGGTTTTTCATCGTCTTCTTCTTCCTCCTCCTCCTCCTCCTCCTCCTCCTCCTCCTCCTCATCCTCCTCATCCTCCTCATCGTCATCCTCTTCAACATCCGTCATCTCCGCATCCTCACCTCCCCCATTCTCACCATCCCTCCCCTCCTCCTCCTCCTTCACCTCCCTCCCCTCCCACTCCCCCACCTCCACAAGCCCCACATTAATATCTAAATCCGAACTCCCCACACTCTCCTGATCCAAAATCCAAACCTGGTTCGTCTTCGCACTATAAACCACCACCGACCCATGATTCCCCAACATCGACAACGGCGTCATCCACGGTCTCATCACACTTGCATACTCATCATCATCCTCCCCTCCACCATCATAAAACGGATCCCTTCCCCGCTCAACATCCCTCTCGGTGCGAAAATCCGCAAACGTGCTCCCCTGGATGAACCCCGGCCCGCCCTGCACCGCGCCGCCCGTGTCGATGTAGGGTAGGATGCTGTAGAGGTAAGTGATGGGGTCGCCGACGTCGTGTCGTCGGTACATCGGAATCAGCGCGTCGATGTCGTGTGGGCCTTGGACGATCCATTCGGGATCTAAATACCGCATGCACGCTAGGGTGAGGAAGACTTGGAGGAGGAAGTCGGCGACCTCGTGCAGCTGCGCTTTTTCGGTGGCAGGAAGGGAGGCGGCAATGGCGTCCATGGTTGCGTGTGGAGATAGCGATTCCATTGTCGAATGGGAAATGGCAGGTGTTGACGGACTGGAAAGAGGGATCGGGGTTGGTGAGTGCGGAAATCCGTAGGGGAAAAAATTGATGTTGGGAAGGAAGGAATGGAGAGGGTATATATGTATTTATGCGGCAAAATCACAGCGCAACATTCGATGACATGACTAGCGCGTGCGGCGTTGGCTGGTGCGATTGCCAAGGGTCTGCCAGCAGGCAGCTGCGGAAAGATGGATCGGCGAGGAGCCGCTGAATGTGGTACGAAGTCGTGGTGTTGCCCATCGGGGCGTTGTTGTCTGGGCTCAGTGAGTGTCCCCGCGATGAGAGGTGATGAGTGAGCTGAGTGTTGCAAGAATATCCACTGGCCAATCATTAGCTGATGATGTTTGCCGAGAGGGGGTTGCAAGAAATGGGAAGTTAGGAGGACAGAACGTCGACTCACCTCATCATCATCAGGTTCGTTGAGGCAGTCAGGTAGAAGCTCTGCATCCATGTGATGATTGATTGATCACCTGGGAACCGCAATGGCAAGAAATGGCGACTGGGCCACGCCTTGACAGGTTGTCGGGGGATAGTGTGGGATGGAAGGTTGGGATTTTTTTCGCGCGAATATCGCTGGCATATGCCGGCGCCTGTTGCATCGCGGACGGATCCGGGCCATCACAAGGACAGCAAGATGCAGCAGTGGGGTCCAGTTTCTCAATATAGGTACTGCGAAACCGGGAAAGCGCTCGACAATTCTTGGTCGCCGACAAGCCCGTATTCGAAACGTGGAAGGCAATTGACACAACGGAGGGGCAGGGTGGGTGTGAGGATGCTTGATTGAGGTGGAGGTCTGGCTGCTCTGCGTGCCGAAAATACTGGCTGAATAGCGGGCCAACCCCTGAACCTGAGCCAAAGGCACCTTCCGTGCCTTACACAAGAGAGGCCCCCTCTTGGCGCCCCTTTTGATCACCATGACTGAATTTGACCAATGTGATGGAATTCTAAAGGCAAATCGGCATCCCGGCCATTTTCTCCCGAGAGTGTTCAATGATCAATCCATTGCCCCTGGGATGCACCTTAATGCGTCGTTGCGTCGCGCTCCAGTTGGTGCTGCAATCCCCACCAACCGACCGACTCCGCTTAGCCAGCCACGATGTTCAGCTACGACATCGTCAGCCCATAGGAAACAGCTGAATATCGAAACCCCGCATCAACCGCCGCGGCCGACGGACGCGCTTGTCGTATCCCGCAGATCTTGACTCACCATGACGTCCTCATGGAACCAATCGGAATAGTGAGCTTTCTGCAATTCCCAACACCATGGCAGTCTGGAGTGGGCCGCCAGACCCGACGCCGTCAGGTTATAAATAGGGAAGTCCCTACCCCAGGAAATGCATCAAAGCCGTGAAATCCTTTGAACTGTCCAAAATTCTCCTAATCACTTTGAAGCAAGCCATGGCCCTCCAAAAGATCCTCCTCATCCTCTTCCCGGGGTTCAACACCCTTGACATGAACGGACCCTACGAGATCCTCCAAAAAGCCAACAATGGCAACACCTTCCAGATCATTGTCGCCTCCGAGACTGAGATCACCACATCTCAAGAGGGCGCAGCAGTCAAGGTGCCTCCCTTCCTTTTCTTACCACGTTATGACCAAGCATCGCTAACCCCCATCATCAGCGCGACATTGCCCTAGACAACGACCTCATCGCGCAACTCCACCGCTATAGCATACTTGTCGTCACGGGCGGAACCGGGGCGCCAGTTGCGGAGCAGGCCGCCAAGGTTGACGGTCCGTTCATGAGGCTGATCGCGGCGTACTCAAAGCTGGCATCGCCTTCCGCTGCTGATCGCAAGATCTTGCTGTAATTATCCCATCCCTGGCCCTTCATGGTGGGCAACAGCTAACAACTCCATCAGATCCATCTGCACAGGCGCCATCTTCTGCGGAACGATGGGCGTGTTCAACGACCGCATGTGCACGACGCATTGGCTTTCGTACGAGGATCTCAAAAAGGCTGTCCAGGGCGCTGCAGTTCGAACTTGCCAAAAGGCAGGAACCGCCGTGGCCGCGCGCTTTGTAGATTCAGGGGTCAACGCAAATGGTGTGCATATCATCAGCAGTGGCGGCGTCAGCTGCGGGATGGACGCTAGTCTGTATGTTGTCAAGTTGAAGTGCGGCGAGCAGGTGGCCAAGACTGTAGCTTCGATGATCGACTATGCTTGGCGACAGACGGAGGGGTTTGTGGTTCTAGATCAGACTCCCAAGACTTCCTAGAAGTCAGCATGTCGGAGGGAGAATGTATTTTCATGTTAACTTTATCCCTGGATTTGACCAGACAACCTCTCCACCGGCCCTGCACAGAACCGGCTCCTGCCTGACCTCCCCCAGCACCTCGACATACATGGTGGGAGCCACGTTGATGACCTCCAAGGATTCAAAAACCTTTCCAAACATCTTACGTGTGCATTCATAATTATCTCTTAGGTCCAACCAGGTCAAGCTCGATAACACTCTGGCACAGGGAAAGTGCTCGACGATATATGGGGCCTTGCGCTTGAGGAATGACGCATGCGTCGGATACATGTGCAGGCTCTTTCGTACCCAGATGCGCTTTACTGGGGGGGGACCAATGTGTAGATATAATAACGAATCTCGATTAGAAGGCGAGCGAAGAAGAGTGACTGGCTCTGATCGCAGGTGCCATTCCGAGCGTTTACCATCGCGTAGGCGGCGGCAAGGTTGGGGCTAACGGTGGTAGGAATAGTAATCCTCTTAGTGGATATGAGGGTTGAAAGGGGGGTCAGCTGTGCACGCGCGGTTAGTACGATTGGTGTCTCCATAGCTGGGGAACAATTAGATTATGGCCTGTTTTAGGCCTGCAGAGCGGTATCAACAAGGCAAGCAACTGGCTAAAGTTAATCTGTGGGACAGTGGTGGACAATTAACGGGTACAAAGTGGTTATGGTGGTGGGCAGACGCGTCGCAAATCCCTTGGCGCGTACGCGACTGTCCCAGAATAAAACGCAGTCCCAGAATTTTCCTCCCCCCTACGTAGGTAGGGGGATTCCTGACAAAATTGGCCCCACTCCCCCAAGTACTCAGAATCAGAGGCTGGAGCGGCGGGTTTGCGTGGCTTGTGAGCGTGCACGGGCTCCGAGTAAAATGGAATTTCGTGAGACAATACGGTAACGTGACACCACAGCGTTGGAGCTCAGTTCATCCGTTGTCAACGGTGGTGGCCGTCTCCACCATCGCATCGCGAAGCGCCGAAAGTTTAACCCAACTGCGCGGCATCCTCCCCGCCCAGAAATCCACCCAATATGAGCGGAGCCCCCAACGACGCAGTCGCAGGCGATGCCGCCACGGCATTCGGTTACGACTCTGTCGCGAAATGCATCAACTACGACCGCGATCTCGCGCAATACCGCCGCTTCGGCGTGCTCAACGCCCGCAATCTGCTGTATCTCCAAAGTGAGCTGATGAGCCTGGAGACGCGACTGGGTGAGCTTGACGCAGAGGCAAACAATTTGACGCGCGGAAATGCCGTGTGGTCGATACCGCGGTCGTGGCATGCACTGGCAAAGGCCCAAGACGAGCATTTGGAGGTTGTGCTGAAGATTAGGAGCCGGTTGGATGAATACAGTAAGCTAGAGCTCTCTTTACCGCCGATCAGGCCCTTGTGGGAGATAAGCAAGGGCGTTTGACCATGCATCTTGAAGATCGAGCGCTGCAGCAGCAGGCATGGCTGTTGAGCTTGAAGAAGCCGGACACGAGACCGATGCAGAACCTAGCGGCGTTCCTTCGGGCAAATTCCACCAATATAGCAACCAGCGACGCAGAGTTCTTAGCTCCGAAACACCAGAGCGACTTGGTCGCCATTGCGACGTCCGATAAAGAGCCCGTGTACAGGGCGTTGGAGAGGTGGTTCTACTGGCTATTTGGGTACAAGGTGTGTCTCGTCATTTTCTCCCAGCACCATCATGATATTTGATGCTTATTGGCACGCTGCTATGCAGAACTCTGAATTGAGCGGTGAGAACGGGAACATGGCGCGTTACTCGGACGGAAAGATTCGAAACTTTGCGCGGGGCGCCGCAGTGGTTGCCTCGTCCCTGCTTCCCATCTTGTCGATCGTTGGCCTGTATTTCATCCAGGACGAATTGATCAGACTAGGCCTCGTTGTAGCCTTCTGTTTTATATGCTCGGCGACAATGGCCGCCCTGACTAATGCAAAAAATATCGAGATCATCGCGGCCACAGCAGCGTAAGTACTCCTGGCATCTATAAGTGTCTTTCCCATTCAATACTCCCGGACATGTGAGTGTGCTAACACTGGGGGCAGATACACAGCAGTACAAGTCGTGTTCGTTAGTGGGACATCCCCGAGTATATAGTATTCGGAGTAGGAATCATCTCTATAAACAGGAACATCTGCTATGCCTTGTACCTATACCGGGAGTCACGAAACCTGTCAGCCATTGGTTGTAGAGAGTTGGGCCGTTTGTAGAGAGGAATGCTTCAGATCCCACTCCATCCTCGCCTGCTCCTCAGCCTCCTTTGTCCTCTCCAAGCTGGCTAGAGGTGATTCTTTGTTCGGAACTCGAGACGTAGTCTGTAAAGACCTTCTGGCTGCCACAACCTGTTTCTCATGATCACGGTCCCACTTCTCTCGGCGGTTCATCTCGATCCAGAATAGGTTTTCCGGTTTCGGCTCTACGGGCGCTACTTTGTGTCAGTTAGGCACTCTAGTGGCATCATAAGACGCGAGCACCGAAATCTTACCCCCGTCCCTCTTTTTCCTCAGTGGCTTGCACAAACTAACCATGATCATCGAACGGGCGGCAGCATAACGGAACAAACAGAAGTTCAGCTCTGCACAGAGCAGCTTCTTGTCCCATCCCGACACTAGAACAGGTCCGTTGGCCTCGTGTCAAAGGAGCAATGTTAGCTGGGGCGGGCAAGACTTACACGTCTGCATATTCCCATCAGCAAGCATTGCGGCGCTGATGAGAAAATTGTGCGTATGTTTCGACCCGGCTTCTCCAAACACGCAATCCGCCACGTAGAAGCGGAGCCCCGACCATTGCTTCTTGAGAGTGCCCGTGTCAGTCCACGTTCCCATGATGTAGCCGTGACAATTGACTGTGTCGCCTGATAGGACTTGAATAGTCGGAGACTGGCCATCGGTTAGCGAGTAGACGGTAAATCCCCTCCACTCGAGCCACCTGGATGAGACCATGTTGAGGCTAGTGTCAGCGCTGTCGTAGATAACGGCTGAGCCGCCTGTGATACCATTCAGTAATCCGCGTCGAAGGGGCGCGCTCTGGAGGGGAGAAAAATAAGGTTAGTGCTGTTGGCTTTTTTTCTTTTCCTTGCGGGAGAAGGGGTCATAAAGTACCTCAAGCAGCACTCCTTTAGGAAGCCAGACTGGGAACTTCGCTTCCGCAAGCTCCATCCCGTTGCATAGCTTCTCCGAGCAATTGGCAAGCCAATCAAGCCAGATATTCTCATCATCCAATTGTTCAACATCAAACGAAACACCGCCGGACTGCAATGCGTCAAAAGCCGCTATCTTCACACACATGTCTGCCGCCTCGCCGACGAGGACGTCATCGTAGCCGTAGTCACCAACAGAGTAACATCGCAATAGGTTTAAAAAGGCTTTGTAGCCTATTCCCGTCTTGTAAACAGACGTGGTCTGGAAATGCGAGTAGTCCATGTAGGGAACGACAAGATCGACGTATTTGGGGTCGGCAGCGTCTGTAATCTGATAGTCAAGCTCCCGGAACTTACCACGACGTATCGTGACCGAGTTCTGCGCCCTTGGTTTTAAGTATTCTGCACCCGAGTTTGACAGGTCATCAAAGAGCGGCTGATGTGTTGGTGGGCCTCTCTGCTGGCCTCTCGGCTGGAAGGCGAGAAAGTCGAACTGGAATGTCCTATATTCCTTGGATCCATCACCGGGGATTGGTTCGTTATCATCCTGCACGACAGCGTTCTTCTCAGTTGGCCGGAAGAACCCCAGCGGTTCTCGCTTCGAGTGATAACGAGCCACTTGGAGCCTGGTGTATCTAGTTTCCTGAACCTGTACGTTCTCGACAGATGCTGCAGTGGGCATTGTAACGTAAGTCAGCATTGCGCTGCGCCCAAATATAACGGAGCATGTGTGAATGGGTCTTACCGGATTCTCCTCCTCTCCAATTGGTACCACGGCGTCTCCAAAGACAAAAAACTCATGTTTCGCCAGCCCCTCCACCACCCTACGGGTCTTCTGGTTATTGCGCTGCCCATCCCACGCCAGCAAGATGTTCCAGTCCTTGGCCACTCGTTTTGTATCCAGCAGCCTCCAAATCTCACTTGTTCGTATATCCTTATACATATACCTGCCATCCATTCCGTCATCGTTCGGCAATTTTACGTCCATCCCGGTTTCTGTAACCTGGATCCTCGCCGGCAGCCCTCCTCCAGGCACTTCGGGAGACGCCGTGACCATCTGCACACTTCCCCACGCGCGCATATACCTCCTGCTATCTTCCCAATAAAACGACTCACCGGGAGCCTTGAAGCTCGCCAGTCTCGGCTGGATCCTGCACCCTCCCTTCAGCTCAAACTGCGACCAGTGCTCAAAGTCCCCATCCGGCGACGCCCGCGTCGTCGCCTTCATACACGACGTGAACCGGCCCTCACTCACGAGATCATCCACCTCCTCGAAAGCCTCGCTGCCGAGGCACAGCTCGATCAGCTCGTCCAGCAGAAGGCAGTCCAGCACCTCGGCTCGGGTGTTTCGGCTGGCGTGATCTGTGCGAGGCTTCGCCGCGCCCTCTTCGCAGTACGTCCGCAGCAGGTCATCGATGAAGATCAACGTCTCTTCGTGCGTCTCGCCAAAGGCCTTCTCCCTCCTGTCGAACATCTCGCGCAGCAGAGCGACAGCCGCATCGACGCTCCCGTACGCCGTGTGTGCTGCCGCCAGGCCGTGCAGGAAGCGCAGGTACGCCGGGCTGTTTTCACCAGCCTCGGCGCGGAGCCGCTGGCCGTGATGTAGGCAGCACGTCTGCATGACCTGCCACGAGGCAATAGGGAGGGCCCTCCCGGCCGGCTTATGAGAAGACGACGATGATGACGACGGTGGCTGCGGCGTGGATTGGGGTGCGGAGTTGATAGTGGCGGGTGGGCCTGCAATACATCTAGGGGGCTCAAGATGCGCATTCCACTCGCCGTCGAAGCAGTACGAGCCGTTTGTCATCCTCTGCAGCAAGAAGTCCTTGGTCATATCCTTCAGTGACAGGAGCGTGTCGGGGTGTTCTGGCCCGAGATGGGAAAGGAGAGTGCGGAAGATATAGGCGGCGAGACGTTGTGCGGGGTGTGGTCCCTGGTATGAGGAGTGACGAGAGAGAAGGAGGTAACATGTGAGATCGCGCCCTCTCCAAAACCATAACCGTCCAGCCCCCCGCCGGCTCCACCGACCCCCCTTCTGAGCAGCTCCTGATGGCCAACCTGGCCATGACCGTCTACCGAAACGCAGGGCGTGTTCCTCCCCACCATCACCTCCTCCGACGAGCCATCCTACTGGCGCTTACAACGTGTGGCCCCGCCCGATAGCCCCGCCCTCCCCGACACCACCACGGCCTTCAGCCACGGCGAGACGATCCGGCTGACCTGGGCCTTCTCCGACGAAGTCTCGGGGTTACGCGACTACCAAGACGACGCCTTTGGGCGTCGCTGCCACGGCCGACCGGCTGATTATCCGGGCGACGTGTTGTGTCTAAAGTGGCCGTATCTGCGCTTCGAGAACCCCAGGGTCCCCGGTGACGCTCAAAACACAGGTGGCAACGGGGTCGGCGAATCGCTGGATTACATGAATGCCGTCATGGATGGCGTAACCGCCCAGCCGACCCGCGAGCAGATGGAGCAGTCCTTCATTACGACGCAGTCCTTCCAGTTCCCGTCGGACCAGAGTGCGTTGTTGGAGGGTGCCATGATGGGTGGTGTGGCTGCGGGGCTTCCGGGGTTTGTTTTCGGTGGGCTTCTCAAGGGTGTCTTGGGGCTTTAGAGGACGAGTAAGTGCCTAGTACCTACCTTGGACCTCAATGCCTGCAGATATTGCGTTTGCAAAGGTCAAAGTTGTGTGACTTTCTGTGAACTTGTTTGATGTGGCTTTCAAATTGCCAACCGTCTATTTTTCGCATCCCAACTGCCGGTGGGCTAGGCCAGTTGCTCAACAGATGACATGAGTGACCAGTCGCAGGCAGCTTCCCTCACACATTCTCTGCTTCGCCAGAGAGCCTCTATTAAGTACTGGATGGTGGCAACGTGGTGGCAAAACGTAGTCATTGCCATTCCGTAGCATCTGTGTTCGGGGCTACCTCGGCTCACCCAGACCCACCAGTCAGGGTGAGCCGAGGGTGAGCCGGAGTGAGCCGGAGGAGCTTAGCTGCATTATTACTCAACCACAAATCATGAGCCGTGGATGGAACGGATATATGAAATATGGAAGGGTAGAAAGTCATAGATCCTGAGACGGGCGGAAGAGGACTGCAGACAAGGTAGTGCGGCAAGCAGGGCAGCCGACGCGATCCAAGAGGCCGTTGCCGGCATACTCGTGTCTATTTTCTACAGTGATGCTTGAGAGGTGTCGTTATTATGACTATTTCTATTTCTTTGACGACTTACTCCGAATACTGTTAAGGCCAATTGACGAAATCTTGCTCTTGATACGAGCCCGGATGCTGCGTTTTCCTTCCTCCTTCGCAGTTTCATCGACTTTGCGCTCGCTGACTCTACTAGCCTCGGCTTTTCCTCCTGCTGCCGTGGCCGCTTTCTCGGAACGGGGGGGACGGGGCGGTACCTTCTAGGCAGCGCCGCCGCTATCCCCAGGTCTACCATCGTCATCGTTGCTCTCACTGTCTGAGCTACTAGGTGTATTGGCCTGTTTGGTCCCACCCTGGTCGACCCCTTTGCCCTTGTCCTGGTTGACCACCTTACCCTTATACCGGCCCTTCTCGTATTCGGCCAGGATGGCACGCTGTTTACCAGCCACGCCTTCATCGTAGCCACGCTCGTCCGGGTCTTCGTAGTCGTAATAGTCGTCGGTGACATCGGCTGCTCCACAGATGGCCGCAACCCGCAGGAGATCCCACTGCATCTCGAGGAGATCCCAGTTGGGCTTGTCCTCAGACTTGTCTGCTCGGAGGAGGAATGTCTGGCCAGTCCGGATCCTCACACCACTCTCCCGATGTGCTAAGTTGTCACCCCAGTTCTGATCCATCACCCCAGCCTGGTGAAGGATGTCGTCATTTAGGCGAATATAGGTAAGTGGCTTTAAGATGCTTCTCTTTAACCAGTGCCACTGGACGATGACTCCCTCTGGGGTTTCTCTGAGAGGCTTGAGTGCAAACCTTGCGTTGTCAAACCAGAAATGAATTTGGTGGCTCATGGATATACCGTTCTTAACAGACTGGGTAATGCCTGCGTCCTCAAACATCCTGCGCCATGCCATAGACTTCTCGGAACCCCAAAAGGCCGTAAGCATCTCGTTAAGGGATACGAAATTCTTCTTCTGGCTCGTCGCGAATGGGAAAATGTGTGCTGCCCGGGGATCAGGCATTCCAGAAAACACACAAATATCTCCATCCCGATTCTTTACCTAAACCCCTGTTAGTAATTGTCTGAGAAAATGTATTGAAAACTTACTCGATCTGAGAACCCGCTTCTTGTTACTGAGCCAGAAGGGACAGGCATTCCAGGTTCGTTAAGAAATACTGTCGGTACTGCTCTAAGCGGACCCGCTGCCGCCCCAGGGGAACGAGATTTGGGAAGATCTATTTTAGTTAATATTAAATAGGAAAGCTAAGTAGGAAAACAGTAACATACAGGCTCTGATTCCATTCGGTGCTTCTCCGAGAATGCCACGAACAAGAGAGGCAGGCAGCGGAGAATCGCGGACGATCTGTAGAAAATTGCGAATCTCTGAGATAGGTGCGATCATAAACGCGGCGAATACCGTCGCATTTGATACCGTGCCATGATACTGGAAAAACGCTCGAAAGTCGTCAAAGAGGGCGCGGCGCGTGTCCAACTCGGTAAGGTAATCTTGCACTTGCTCGGTGGGAGGAGAGATGTCGTCTGCGAAGTGAAGCATGGCATCGAGATCGGCCATAGCAGCTGTGAGGAACTTGTCGAGCCCCTCTACTCCTAGTTTTGCTCGTGCTTGCTCCATTGTGATTGTGGTTGCGTGAGGAAAAGTTACCATTGATGATGCGGTAGCGGGGTGGGGAGGAGCAGAAGTAGCCAGGCGCCACCGCGGCACTTCTCGCATCATTTTCATGACTCCTCCATGATGACACTGTGATGACACAGTATGCAGCTCAATACTTACTGTACTAGCGGTGACCGAATTGCTTCTAATGGTAGTTCCACATGAGGTCGCCATATGATTGATGTCATACGACAGCCTCCTATGACAGCTTTCACTTCAGTTTTGCAGCTGATTTTTAGGTCTGGCTCATCCAGCTGCTCACCCTCATGTGGGTCCGGCTCACCCGGCTCACCCAGGCTAACACCTTGAAAGTGGAACCTGGTTGAGCCCCGAGGAAGCCCCGAACACAAATGCCACGCGATCTATAGCCAGCTGAACAGTACGTCAGTTCAGCTCCCCTGAGCTCCATTCAACTCGGTTGGCCACACCTCCTTTCTGCCACATTCTGCCCCCTAGCCAGAGTCACTTTCTTTCCGAAAATTAGAGTGAGCAAAGATGAGCCAACCTAAGCAAATCCTGAGCAGGGACTGAGCCGAGCCTGAGCCAGGGTGAGCAAAGTCACGTGCGCGAGGTACGAAAATTGGAAATTTCGTGAACCCAGATTCGTCTCACATAACACCAAATATCTGTGTCGTCCTGCGTAACCATATTTCCAAGTCCCGTAACTGTATACCAAAGCTCCACAACAACCGTATAGTGTGTATACAAACACCCTTTAACCGCATTCACATCCTCAAAACACCACGACATCTCACCAACTCCCACTAACCTTCTCATCCCTCGAACTCTCCCCCACAACAAACTTATACGGCCCCTCTGTAACCATCCTCCAGTTCTGGGACCGTACATCCCAATAGCTCAAATCCCTCCTCGTCAATCCAAACACCACCTTCTTCTTCTCACCCACCTTGAGATAAATCTTCTCAAACCCTCGCAACACCCGGACAGGGAAGTCTATCCCCTCGGACTCGGGGTACGATAGATACAGCTGGGGCACGACCGCACCAGGATGGGGGCCGGAGTTAGTGATTTCGACCGACACAGACACGTAGATATTCCAGAGGTCGGGGTTTCCACCCTCATCGCCTCCGGCCGGGCTTAGTGGAGCAGGGGTGTGGTAGCCGTCTGGGTAGGGGTATGGCGCTGACACGAGGTCGTCTGTGGAGTTTAGGTAGGGGTAGATGTACTTCTTCAGGGGGCGGAAGTCCTCCGGGAAGACTGCTTCGCTGGCGGGAGGGATAGTGGTGGGGTAGGATGGCGCCTCTGCGGCAGGCGAGGGGCGAGGGGAAGGGAAGGGCGACTTGGTCTTGTGGGGGGAGACGGCAAGGTTGGCGAAGGAGAAGGAGGTGTAGCTGAGGCCGAAGCCGAACTCAAAGCGCGGGGTAACGGAGTACTTGTCAAAGTACCGATAGTCGATGTAGAGCCCCTCGCCGAAGTCCTGCTGGGGGATGATACCGTTGGGCGTGTACAGGACCTTGGCACCCGGCCCATAGTCCTCGAGGGACTTGCCGATCGTGAAAGGCAGATGGCCGGAGGGGTTCTTATCGCCAAAGAGGACATCGGCGAGGGCATTGCCGGATTCCTCTCCAGGGAGGTTGGCAAGGAGCACAGCCTTGACATTGGACAGTTCAATCCACTGTTCCACAAGTACAGGCCCGACCGAGTGGATGACGACGATCACATCGCCAGTCCCGGAACCACACTCCTTGGCCACGCGGAGGATAAGATCGTCACCACCCTTTTGAAGCCGTAGGTCTGGTCGGTCGCCGCTGACGTGGGCCCACTTAGAGAATCCCTCGCCTGAATCAGCATTGACAAAGACAAGGCAAAGCTCCAGATCATTTACCACGCTCTGGTCTCGAGGCGGCTGGTCCGAGAGGAATTCGTGCAGGTCGACCTTGGACTTGTCAAACTGCTCGCGAAGCGCCGTGACAGGAGCAACAAGGTAGGGGAACTCCACCGCCCCGGAGCCCCAGCCTGATCCCAGGGTACCCTGGTTGCAAGAGCGATCCTTGCAAGCGTTCGGCCCCTCTCCTGGTCCTGCATCGTCGCCGAAGATGCCAACCTTGAACTTGCCTTCGTGTCGCTTCCCGGTAGCGCGATAGACATTATCGCGGTGAGACTTGAGTCTTGTGTCGTCCAATCCCCCGCGGCTGATGGGTAGGAGGTCCACGTTCTTGAGCAACACGGTGCCCTCGGCGGCCACCTCTCGCGCGATGACGGAATGATTGGCTTGGGCGTTGATAAATTTGTTGACAACCACCTTCTCCTGCGGGCTGGGGCTTCCGTAGAATGGAACGCCGAGACGGTCGTCCGTCCACGAAGAAAAATTTGGAGGTTGGCGGGGAAATTCCTTTTCGTCGTCTTGTCCAAGTTGGTACCAGGCTGCGACAATACGCGTGACCATGTCATTCAAGCGCTCGAGCGGAACGCTGCCGTTCAAGACCGACTTTGTCAGCTGCGGTCCCCAGAGGGACTCGCCGTTCTGCCATTTCAGGCCGTCGCCGGGCATCGTCATGTCAAGACCCGCCAGCGCCGTGCCGACGCCCGACCGCTGAGCAAGCCAGTCACTCATCACAAATCCCTGGAAGCCAAGCTCGTCTTTGAGAATGCCGTTGAGCAACTTGCTGTTGCCGCACGCGTACGAGTTGTTCACCTGGTTGTACGAGCACATCACCGATGCCACGCCCGCCTTGACCGCATCGTAAAACGGCCACACATACAGCTCGTGAAGTGTTCGATCGTCAATGTTAGCGCTCAGCGCATGGGGCAAGCCCCACTCCCACGGCTGGCGGAAGTGCTCCTGCTCGTTGGCGACAAAATGCTTGATCGTGGCCATGATGCCCTCGCTCTGGATGCCGCGAACGGTCTCCGCACCGGCAATGCCCTGAAGGTAAGGATCCGCTCCGAAGCCCTCCCAGTTCCGCCCGCCGGCGGGCATCCGACCCAGCGGCCCAACGCAAGGACCCAACAGGACGTTGATCCCCTTCGCGCGCGCCTCAATAGCGTGCGCTTTTCCACGGGCGTACATCAACTGACGATTCCACGTGGCGCCGACCGTGATCCCCGCAGGGAATGCGGTGATGTTATCGGCAAAGCGAATGCCCAGCGGCCCGTCCTGGAGCTGGAGCTGCGGGAAGCCAACATGTACCGCAGGGCCGTTGGTTCCCACCGCGAATCCCATCTGCCACCCCGTGCCGGTGGTGACGTTGACCTTCTCCGCGAGCGTCATCTTATTGACCATCTTCGCGGCCTTCTCGTAGCTTGCTGCCCAACCGCGAGCGATGCCGCCCTTGGGCGAGGGATACCACGGTGGGGACTGACCGTACGGCGGCTCTTCGTAGTATTTCTTGTAGACGAAACCGCCGCCAGCCGCCAGTGTGATCCAGAGACCGACGATTACTGCTAGGGCGATAGTGCAGCGGCGGCCGCAGCCGGCCGTGGGACGTCGGATGGACCATCGCGTTGATGGGTTTTTATTGGCGAAGAGAGGGGGTTTCTGCTCGGCATCTCGATCGAGGTAGTCGGTCGCATCAATTTCGGAGTCGGAGTCGTTGTCGTGATCGAATGATCGGCGGTAGCTGTCGTTGTTGGAGTGGCCTTCGAGCAGGCCTCGCTTGCTGGGATCCGTCATCGCGGCAGCCCTGGGCGGCATCGTATCTATCGTATTGCTCTAGAGCGGAGGGTTTTAGGGCTCGTGGGTCATCGAATGTGTGCCGTGAGGTCGAAGTTCGTATCGATCGACGCGCGCTGCCGAGCTGTCGTCCGCAACGAAGGGCGGCTTGGGCGGTGGGCAGGAAGGAGCCGATCTCGCAGATGTTGGGCGAAGCGCAAAATCGGCAACGGAGCTGCTGATGGGTTCCCGCCCGCGCAGCAAAATATTCAACCAGCGAGAAACACACACCAGCCTAGAGGTAGAAGACAATGCAAAACTCGACGATGATGAGGTCGTTCGAACAAGAGTGAAGATGTGAAACACCCAGCTGACCAGGCAGGCACGAGGCCATCCGGAACTATTGTTCTTGGCGGCCAGGCGAGCCGAGTCGATTGGCGGCCCGCGTTGAATGGCCCAAGCTCCCATGTGGGTCCGGAACGTTCCGCATCCACTTGAGCAACACCACCAGGAAAGTGCGGGCCTTCCCGCACCAATCCACAAAGTAGGGCGGATCTCAACATCAAATGGACTTCGGCCAGGTGGACCAACCTAGCAAGCCAGACTGCATGTGCGGGTTTTCTTGAACAGCGTACCGTAATTTCTCACTCGCAACGGCGTGGCATCACTGGACGCCCTTAATCACGGGTTAGGGTTAGCTCTAGAGAGGGGGACTAACAGATCTACAAAAGCATCAAGAGTGGCTATTGACAAAACAGAGAATTATCGCTCAGACTTACTGGCTAGAACAATCCTCGCGGGATGTGTCATGGGCTGTAATGAGTGCCCCGACTGCTGACAAATGTCGGCAGAAAGCAAAGCTCAGAAAATCGGTTTCTCATTTTCTGTTTCATTTCCCCTGGGATAGTTTGTAGAGGAGACCAACAGCCATTATCGTTGCATTGGAATTACCTTAGGTAACGAAGGATACCTTACTACTGATTCCATTTGGCTAACATAAGGCAGGTAGCTAGGTTGATTACATAGGTCTATCACTCCGGTAAGTTATATGTTCAGTCTGCTGATGATAGAAATTCAGCACTTGAGCTGAATGTATAAAATGCCGAACTCACGCTCTGGACAACACAGTCGTATCAAGGTACGAACCCAATTATGTCTTAGCAAATTCACGCTATCAATCCAGCACACTTGTCTTTCTTCCGAATTCTTGGGGCACTGGGAGCAACGGCGACTGCCTACCTACCTGCCGGGTGTCCGGATGTGTATCTTTAAGCACGCCTCTACAAAGGCCTGTCTGACTGAATATTATTAACTCGAGGGCGTTTTATACTGGAAACATAGCTTCTTTTCTTAGTTTAGTAGGTACCTATAGTTGTAAACCCAACAACGAGAGAGCTAACCCCAGCCGTTGTCCATCCCACGTGCCTCCGCTTATGTCGTAAAAGATTCACGATCTCTGAGCTTTCCTGCTCATTGGTGCGGACTCACAAGTTTGCAAACCAGGCTGACTAACTAGGTTAATGTGCTACTCGCCTCTCAAAGCCCGTACATCTTCGTCAATCTGATTCATGGCGCAAAGGCGTAACGCCGACATCTGCGGGGAGATGCATATAGAATTCCCACACGGCGCCAAGGTTCCAATATGGCTTCTAGAACACTGTGGTGGTGGTGTGTCGACCAATAGACGTCAAACACCTTGAGAATGCAGTGGTCACGGTGGGATAAGCTGCATTGAGCTATCCGAATCGTGGGGGTGTGCCGAGTCCGGAGTTCGAGGATGCACTCGAATACGGAGGTAGAGGACTGTCGAAAATGGCTCATAAAGGCCCCTAATGGACATGCTTCAGTTCATGCAGGTGGGAGTTCGATGTCTGTAATCAGATGGATGCTCAGGATGACCCGCCAGGCTGGGAGGTCTGGGCTCGCTTGAGCTACCGGGGAGCTACGATTGCAGAGGCGAGTGTGCTCTGGAACCTCAGTTCGGGACACGCTGCCAGGCCTAGAACAAACCAAGCACACGACCAAGAGATAAGACTGCAAGAGTGCATCCGTCTGCTCATTGGCCCTCCGCCAGTGTCGTTCCTGGGGACAGTGGATCCCCGAGTGCCTGCCCTGACACTCGACGCGGGGCCATGCAACCCCCAAGCCCGGACGAAGGGAACAGGATACCGCGAGAATTGTATTACTCTCGAGCTCACGAAGCGTTATTCATCGTCGCGTCTTTTGGCAGCATTGGCCAACAGCGGAGGTGCTCCAAACGCGCCAGATGCTGGTCGGAAAAGCGCGCTTGACAGAGCACGGGCCGGAATTTAAATCTGGGACGCTACTTGTCTTGGCGTGGAGGTCCCCGCCCAGCATCAAGGTGCGGCTGGGCCCAGGAAGGCGCGGGACAAAGATCCTGCCACCAGCATTCGTCGACCTCGCACATTGCAACATTTCTCCCCATCAGAAACCCTCAGCCGCCGGTTGGTCCAGTTCCAAACTCGGTAAAAATTCCCCATCATTCTCGAGGGCAAGCCTGATTGAGGCTAGTTTAGACGACAGCGGCGGCCCACGCCGCTCTAGCGCAGGGAAGCCCCGTCGAACCCAATCTCACAGGGTAGGCAGTTCTGCTCTGGGGATGCTCCAGCAGCGAGAAACGTCTGGCCTTATCGACGGACTCGCGACCAATCGGCGCCCCTCCTCGAGATGTTTTGCGCGCTATTTCAGATTGCCCGTGGTCATGACTGCGGCGGTATCGCCATATCGCCCAGCCCTCTAATAACTGGACGCTGACCAGGCGGTTCCCAAATTTCCATCGCCGTCACCGTCGCGTCAAAGTGGGGCGCCCAGGTGGCTGTTTCTGACTTCGCGACCCCGCTATGAACCCCACCGCCCCGCGCTGTTCCCACGGAGCTTCGTCACTCCAACTTGTCAACGCGCCCGCCGCAAACCTCGCGCAGCGCCGGGCTGGAGCCGTCCGACATGGAATGGGGATTGGAGATGGCAAGATCGGTTCTGACGGCACTGCTCGACACCACTTCCCAATAAGGCTATCACACTACAGGCGACCCAAACATGGAGGGTGCTGGGCCCAATCTCGAATTTAGCGTCACTACGTCCACCGCATCCCGCACGGAAGTGTCACCCCCAATTGGCCCAAGCTCCCATGCAACCTTGGAGTCGTGATAAGCTCGACGGCGATGTCACTGGCCGCCTCGATCGTCCCCTCCATCGCACCCAACAAAGGACCCCCTCTTATCTCCAGCCTTTTTGCGACTTCGACAGTTCACGCCCGGGCGATTCGCCAATTTGATGGAGTAAGCCCGGGGAGGCGGACGGTGGTTGGTGGGCCACTGGCGGTCCTGGGGACCGCGATCTCAGTGTCGAATTTCGCTCAGATGCAGCGTGCCAGTGCACCTCCCCAGACTGGGGCCATGACTGATCCGGACATGGCTCGCATGCCGTCGATATCGATACGGGCTCTGCACCGCGCTCTGTGGAGTGGCAATGTGGCTTCGGGGTCTGGACTAGATTTAAACCCTCCGCGATTGCGCAAGAGCGTTGATCGGCGGCTTGGTATTGCGTGCATTTGAGTCAAGCTCACCAAGCTCTACCAAGCATTCTGGGCGGAGGAGGAAGCCCGCTGGCCAAGTTCTAGGCAGATCACCAAGCTCGTTGGGCAGAACTGGCACCTCCAACAACTGGCTGGAGGCAACCGCGGACCCCGCCCCCCAAGCGCCGCCCGCCTCTCCCCGTCCAGGGCTCCCATTCCCCAACGTCAAGCCCGGCCGGCGGGTGTGGGCGGCGACAGGGGTGGTTGCGACAAAACCTATGACCGATTGAATCGCCTTATCTCTGACCTGCAGGGCAATATCCGCGTGGCGCCGGTAGTCGGTTTCAAGCCAAGAGCTCGAGTGGACAGGGGTGGCTGCAACACACGCCAAGTCGCAACGACCACCACAGCTCGCGTTCATGCAACACCACCAGCTCCAGACAAACAGTGTTCGGCGCCAGAATCGGATGAGGTCGGCAGCACTGCGACTGCTGTGCGAGGTCTGCAGTATGACACCGTCGAGAAACTTCGCGCAAGGGCTGCCTTTCCCTGGGCTGGGCCTGGGGCTCACAGCGTGCGTTTGGACAGAGTTCGGATGCTTGGCAGACCCCCCCGCCCTGGGTTGCGGCGTCCTGGAGAGCGCCTCCCAAACCTGCATCCAGATGCGGGATCTGCTGAGTGGGGGAGCAGAGATGGGGTCTTGGCTGCCTGAGGGTCCCAGTCCAGTGCAGGGTGCAGCAGGGTGCAGACAAGAGCTCGAGGGCAAGGGACCGGGGTAGCTTCATCCAGTCTTGAGCTTCTGTCTGATGTGTGTGGCCCTCCGGGAAACGGAGGCGAGGCCGTATATATGCTCGTGCTCCCGCGATAACGGGTCGCGCCTGCTCTCCATCCAAGAGTTCGTCTGCCGACTTGCTCTTTGCCCCACTGCCGACCTTCTCTGCCTCAATAGCTACCGAAGGCATCGCAACCGAGCACAATGGCGCCAGCTCTTGGTCAGGGCGTCGGCTATGGCATCGTCCTGGGCCTCGGCGCGTTCTTCGCGCTGGGTGAGTGCCCCTTGCTTCCCTTGTCTCCCGCGAAGCCTCTAATGGCAATTGGGGAACGCCGCTAACCCTCCGCCGCAGGTATGATCTTGGTGACGTTCGTCCTGAAACGATACAACCGGGAACTCCAAACATCCGAGATGTTCAACACGGCTGGCCGTACCGTGAAGTCGGGACTGGTCGGCTCGGCCGTCGTGTCGTCGTGGACCTGGGCCGCCACTCTGCTCCAGAGCTCCGGTGTTTGCTACCGCTACGGTGTTTCTGGCCCCTTCTGGTATGCCTCGGGTGCTACCGTCCAGATTCTCCTCTTCGCCACCCTCGCTATCGAGCTCAAGAGACGCGCGCCCAACGCTCACACCTTCCTCGAGGTGATCAAGGCGCGATACGGCACCTTCACCCACATCGTCTTCATGGTCTTCGGCCTGGTCACCAACATCCTCGTGTCGCTCATGCTGATCGTCGGTGGTTCGGCCACCGTGTCGGCCTTGACTGGCATGCACACCATTGCTGCGATTTACCTGCTCCCCGTCGGCGTTGTGGCGTACACCGTGTTCGGTGGCCTCAAGGCGACGATTCTGACTGACTGGGTGCATACTTTCATCCTGCTCATCATTATCATCATCTTCGCTCTCACCACCTATGCCAGCTCCGACATTCTCGGCTCGCCCTCCGTCGTCTACGATGCGCTCGCCGAGGCTGCCAAGAGGCACCCCGTGGAGGGCAACAAGGACGGCAGCTACCTCACAATGCAGTCGCGTGAGGGTGCCATCTTCTTCGTCATCAACATCGTCGGCAACTTCGGCACCGTGTTCCTCGACAACGGCTACTACAACAAGGCCATTGCTGCTTCGCCCGTCCACGCCCTCCCTGGCTACATCCTCGGTGGTCTCAGCTGGTTCGCCATCCCCTGGCTTACCGCTACCACCATGGGTCTGGCTGCTCTCGCCCTCGAGACCAGCCCGAGCTTTCCCACCTACCCCGACCGTATGCCCGATGCCGACGTCAGCGCCGGTCTTGTGCTCCCGTACGCCGCTGTCGCGCTCCTCGGAAAGGGAGGCGCTGCTGCAACGCTGCTCATCGTCTTCATGGCCGTGACATCCGCCACGTCGTCAGAACTGATCGCCACCAGCTCCATCTTCACTTACGATCTGTACCGCACCTACTTCAACCCCGAGGCCAGCGGCAAGCGTCTGATCTACATGTCCCACATGCTCGTTATCGGCTATGCCATCTTCATCTCCACCTTCTCCGTCGGTCTGTGGTACGCTGGTATTTCGCTCGGCTACCTCTACGTCATGATGGGTGTCATCATCTCGTCTGCCGTTCTGCCCGCAACCCTCACCCTAATCTGGAAGGGCCAGAACAAGTGGGCTGCTTCGCTTTCACCCATCCTGGGCCTGGCCTGTGCTCTCATCGCCTGGCTCGTCACGGCCAAGAAGGAGTGCGGCGATCTCGGCGTGGCCTGCACGGGCTCCAACTACCCCATGTTGGCGGGCAACGTCGTCGCCCTGCTGTCACCCTGCATCTTCATCCCCGTCCTCACCCTGATCTTTGGTGTAGACCATTATGACTGGAAGAGCATGCTGGAGATCCGCAAGGGTGATGACCACGAGCTGGCCGAGGCTGTCGGTCTTGATCTCGAGGAGGTCCAAGGCGGCCACGAGGAGACACAGATCGAGTTTGAGGAGGAGCAGCGCAAGCTTGAGAAGGCCGGCAAGATCAGCAAGACCATCACCGTGGTCATGGTATGTCCTCTCCTTCCCTATACCCCTAGTCCCCACGCACCCGCTAACCATCCCCTCCCCCACAGACCATCGCCCTCCTCGTCCTCTGGCCCATGCCCATGTATGGCTCAGGCTACATCTTCTCCAAGCAGTTTTTCACCGGCTGGGTCGTCGTCGGCATCATCTGGATCTTCTGCTCGTTTTTTGGCGTCGGCCTCTTCCCTATTTATGAGGGTCGCAAGACCCTATCCAGCACCCTCAAGTACGTCTGGAAGGACATCACGGGCAAGACCCACCCCAAGACCATCCACGCGCAGGAGGCGGCCGTGGAGAAGAGTGGCGAGGCCACGCCGCCCGAGAAGTCAGGGATCAAGGAGGAGATTAACGCTTCTTGAGTTTCTCAAGGGGCTGTTAAAGGGGAGGTTGCTTTCAGTTTGATGCTGTGATCACGACGCGATGCGATGCGATGGATACCCTCGTTTGGCTTTTTGAGTGTGGTAGTTGGGGTGGGAACGAAAGGCTGCAATGATACCCGTTGTGCAGGGCCGTGGGAAAGATAATCTAGTAGTACGAAAAGAGCATTATTATCGCTCGTATTTTGTGTTCTTTGCTGTCCCGGTGGTTTGCATCGTGCGTGGGAAGGGTGAGTTGGGCCAGTGCTAGTGGGGGAGGGGTTGGACATGAGAGTGAGCTGACAGTGGCCCCAGCCAAGACACTCGCCACAACTCCGGAATGCCCAGAGGCAAAGGAACGCCCAGATAAGGGTCCGTGTGGTTGATGTGCCTGCCCCGGCGGGGTATTGGACGGCCGAAGGATGGATAATCCCGCATCTGACGCTGTGCTACTAATCGGGCGAGCCAAGGGGTGCGCAGCCTCTTATTAGCCGGTGCTAAGACGACCCTGCGTCTGTGCCGCAACCATCTCGATGACCCTCCATAATAAGGTAGGTAGGATTTCTGCCCGAGTGGAGGATGTGGTCTGATCACCTCATCTCACCCCCACCTTTTGACGACGCGTCCGAATGCCTTCACTCGTCGACTTTGTGAGCCGTTCTCCGGTTGCGAGTCGTTGAGTGTGAGATTTACGCGGTTTTGTTCAATCCGCCGCTCATCCCTGGTCTGATCCAGGCTTTTTTCCCTTCCACGCGCGCCCTGGTTGGCTGGCGCGAGCACCTCACCTCCGGTGTCACTCGCTGATCAACATCAACTGGGACTTCAACCGACAATACCGCAACCTGCCCAACCTAACACGTCAGCACGAACGAGCTGAATCATCCCCAAAACAACAAAGGAGACAAAAAACATCACAAAAATGCCCTGCACCAACCCCGGCCAACCCACCCTCTACGGCCTCGGCCTCCGCACCTCCTTCTACCTCCTCTGGTTCGCCACCCTCCTCGCCTCCTGGCTCACCCGCCCCGAAGTTCCCGCCATCCGCTTCATCCACACCCTCTTCATCTCGGCGACCCTCCTCTCCATTACAGTCCTCTCCTCCTGGAGCGCCGTCACCCCCATCGACGTCTACCTCACCGTCCTCCTCGGCATGGGCTCCTTCTACGCCCTCGTGCCCTACTACCTCTGGCGCGCCGCAACAGTCTGCAACCCCTTCGTCGACATGGGGCGGTGGCCCCGCGTGCAGAGCACGGCCGCCATGCGCGTCATCACGGGGCTGCTGGTCATAGGGGGCGCGTGCTTCCAGATCTGGTTCTGGACGACGGGGCTGCACGAGCTGCCGAGGGAGAGGGACTGTCAGGCGTGGGGGTTCTTCTTCTCGCGCGTGAAGCTCGACGCGCCCGTGTTTGTGGCGGCGAATATGGTGTTTGTGATATTGATTCTGATGGGCGCGACGGTGGCGCTCATGGCCGAGCTGGGGATGATGGGGCTGCCGTGGTGGATGGCGAAGCGGGAGAAGAGCTTTAAGAAGATGGTGAAGCGGGCGGAGCAGAGGGGGGAGGAGTAGGTTCTAGTTCATCTCTGTCGTTGTCTTTTGAAATGGGGTTGGGTTGCTGACGTGTTTTGCGCATAGGTATTCCTGGAAGCGGGAGCTACAGTTCGCCCAGGGGGTGTCGGACGTTGCTGTCGCCAGCGTGTTGGTGATTGCGATCGAGCTGACGATTCAGTGGAATGACCTGACGGCGGTCAATGATCTGGCGGACCCGGCGCAGATGATCCCGACTTTTGTTGCGGCGGGGCTGTTTGCCCATATTGGGTATGTGTGGATGAATCCGTACCACAACGCGGAGATTCTGGAGGATTTGATGCGGGATTTGCCCGACGCTTCGACGTCGTCTTCGGGCTCGGGCTCAAGAAGGAGGTCGAGGAGTCCCGGTATTGCCGTGGTGGTTGAAGGCCGGTGAGTGTTGGGATGGGTTTGTAAGACTGATGTATAACTGGGCTGGGGGATATACTGGGCCGGGAGTTGGGGGCTGTTGGATTTTGTCTGGGTGGAGTCAAACTGAAGATGCGTATGCCGAACCCAGCGTGTGTTGCTGCGATCAAGGATTGGACTGCGTCTTTCTGGGGCAGTCACCACTGTAAGAGCACGGAAAGGTTTGAGGCTGTATTATATATGATCTGACGACATGAGACGCCAATTCTCCACGGCAGATCAGGTATGCTTTTGGTGGCCCCTGAATGAGTGAGGTATTTCTTTCGCCACAGCCTCGGTTGGTCAGTCACTCTGCATTATTCTTTACCGGGCTTCTTGGGATCCGAAGCAATATTGTTGATTCCAACAGAAGGGGTCAGTCAGCAGGACGGAGGTCTTTTTTACGAAGCTGTGCACAGGCAGTAAAAATGATCACCTGCAAAAGTGAAACTACTAGATTCAGCTTCTGTGGCTCGGGAACGGGGGATTGAACCCCGGGCCGCTGAGTGAAAACCAGCGGTGTTGACCACTACACCGTACCCGATTGGTAAAAAGGAATGTGGATAGACGAAGGGAAGGGCTGGGAAGGACATGCTGGGTGCGTGGGGCTACTGAATCGCACATTCTATTTCTTATTCGAACTTGAAGTAGTTCTGGCTCACCCTACTTATTATTCTCCCGTACCACCGCGCCTACGAGCCACCCAACTCAGCCCGTCCCTTAGAACCCAAACCGCCGCTACCAAGCTCGACGTTTGCAGTGGTATCAGTCCCCTCTATTTCATGAATTACATGGACATCCTGTGCCGCAGCTGGAAGTATGTCGTCGCTCCCCCCACTATCCCGGATCATTGTCGGCGAGGGGGCGCCGTCGAGCTCTGGCTTCCAGCCAAGACCATCCGGAGCGCTTTCTGTCGACACTTTCTGCGCCATTTTTGCTCTCTGAAGCCTCACCATGAAACCAGCGATAATGAGGATAAGAACTGCGATGACGCCGGCGGCCACACCAATACCGATTTTAGCGCCAGTAGGCAAGGAATCCGAGCTGGCCACAGCAGGTGCTGAAGTATCGTTTGACATGATGAGGGTGCTGGTTGATGTCGACTGGACAAGGTCAGACGACTGCCATATAATCATCACAGGCCAGACCTGCAGACTGGCGGTGAGACTTGTGTATGTGTTGATTAGTGGTGATGCCGACACGTCGTATGTCCAGGTATAGGTGTGTGGCGGGCCGAGGGTAAGGGTGGTCATGGTGGTGTCCGTGAAAGGGTGGTCTAATAGTGGATGTCAGTTCGACATCCGGGCACCTTCTCGGAGGTAGGTACATAGAATAGGGGCTAAAATAAACTCGCGGCAGAGAAAGGCTGTGATGGTCCCTACTGCTTGCCGTTTTGTGCACGCTAGCATGTCGGCCGCATTCATTTGATATCCCGTGGGGCAGCACAACGCCGCTGTCTCGCCAGGTAGCAGGGTACTGAGTGCATAAGCCTCCTTTGCGATCGAATAACTCAACGACAGAGTCAAGCTAGTTGAGAGATAATAATCGTGGCCAGACCCTGGGGACGCTTCTCTCATGGTCAGGGCCATGGACCAACCAGAAGGGCAGTAGAGACCCGGCGAGTAGGGCCCTGCGAATGGGCGGCCCGCATTTCTCGTCGCTGGCGGGTAGCACTGCTCTGAGTACGGCGTGCCGTCGGCCTGATAGACGGGCGGGATACATCCCGGGTCAAACACGGGCGCTGCGACCTCGGTCCAGATGGTGCTGGAAGATATCATCGGCCATAACCACGGTGACCAGCAATAATTACGCGGTGTGAAGGTCGTTGTGAGTGCTCCCTCAATTACCCGCGAGGGGATCGTTGAGGTTGAGGTTGAGGTTGTACGCGACGCCATCGCGACGCTGACCAAGATGCCGATACTTAACAACAGCCACGTAGCAGCGAGAGAGAGGCCAAACTTGTGGAACTTTATCTGTGCGAAGTGATTGCACACCTTCGGACAACCTGCTGGTCTGACCAACGCAGATCGTCAGCCATGAAGGTGGGCGTTGCTTGGCATCACTATGACTCGTCCAATTCCAACAATCGTTAGTTACCGTCTTGGGATTTGGCCAATACGTAGGGCAGCTGAGAACGCCACGGCATACGAAATAGGCAGCTGTTAGCGATGTCCTCTACCCTCTTTTTGCAAGAAACACCGTCATCGAAGCTCTGACCCCGATGGATAGGATGATGAAGGCTTCTGAAGTTCTACCCCATATTCCATGATTCTAGGCAAGGAGGGAAGGTCCTTACGCTACATATTTTTGATTTACAGCTATCTACCTCGGCACCTCTAGATCGGCGTCGACAACACCAGAGACCGACTTCCCATACATGCTATGAATAAGGGGAATCCTTGTAAACTCGCTGCGATGAGGCAACGACGTCCCACTCTCACAATTCTAGAGGCCAACCTCGCATAGCCTCGCAATATCCCAGTACCACGCCGCATAGGTCATGCTGGAAGGGAATTCCGGCTCACCTGGGTTCCTTCCACAAACTGGATCCAATTTGTCCGGAGTCTCGGAGCAACAGGTCGTGGTGTACCGTTTCTTGATGATTATCGAGCACTCCGTTGGAGTGTGTGCCCTGCAGAACTTGTTGAATTACCCCACTGTCCATTCGCCCAACTCCGGGGTTGTCATTTCTGAAAGCAAGAAGGGCAAACCCAAACCAAAAGAGCACAGGTACCTACAGTAGCCGTCTTCCTCCTCTGGAGTTCGTCGTGTAAGCCGGTCCACTTGGAGAGTCCAACCGTCTGCACCAGAATTGGGACGGCCGTGAATAGAGCTCATTTTCCCCAGGTAATAGCCGCTGCCCACCTCCTGCGCCGCCCTGTTGAAGAGTGCCATGTGGGCTCCAAAGAGAGTGTGAAGCGAGAAACTAAAATCCTTGTACAAGGCTACCATCGGGTCACCGGGTTTGACCTCAACCAGTGCTCGGAAAAACAGCTCCCTGAGCTCCCTCGCCTCCTCGGGAAAGGCCGCGTTCCGGCTGAAGACGGAGTGGCAGTAGCAGTCGAGCAACAGAAATGCGGTAGGGAGTCGGGCAACCTGCACACTCTGTGGAATTCTGTATTCGTTAGCCGTGTAGTCCCGTGTTGGGAAAGAACGGGATCCAGTAGCTTTCTTACAGGTGTAGATTCTGGAAAAAGCGTATCTCTTCGCAGAGCCCGGCGATCCGGCGTACCAAATGACACACCTCCGGGATGGCTACCAAGGATATGCTCTGAGCGTCAAGAAGCGGGACGCGCTTGATGCCTAAGGTGGTTTTCGGATCGAGATTTTTTTCGGCAGACGTCAGGGGAGTGATAGTGAGCTTTCGCTCGAACAAAGATATCTCGGCGCTAGTCTTTATGATTCTGTGGCTCGATGCGCGCCTCAAGTGCGTCCCAAGGTTTGGTGCGTGGCGCAGACGCGCAACATCGAGGACAATATCGGCGATCGATGGGGGAATATGCAGGTTGTGGTGGAAACGCTGAACCAGGCGATTTCGATATTCCTTGAAGACTGCAAGGCATCGTGGAGATGCGGAGATGATAGCTGACAGTGATTCAAGGGAGCATTGCTCCAGAATCATCAGTAGGACTTCGTTCGGGAAGGGTTTGAACTCCATTGCTGCTGGGACGAGTGAAACTGCCCGCAGACGTTTCGTGTGGTGGCTTTTTGTGTTGTCGCGGAAGAAAGGGGAGGATGCACGACTTCATTTTTACGTACCTGTCTACATATGTGGAAACCTTCATCTCGGCTCGTTTAACTTAACTTCCACCTCATACTTTCTCTCCTCAACGGCTTAATCCTCCCATGGCAGTCTCGGTAAAGTTACCTGCCAGGGGCTATAGTCTAAATCGTCTCTGAAAGTCAGAAGTTCTTGACTCCACACAACCGACGGGAATGCTCAAGTTGGGTGGGGTGCGACACGAGCATTGGTAGCACTCGTTGGAATATTTGCCTTTGCTCTGTGTAGCGACAAGAAAAACTGGAAGAGCGCAGAACCTAAAACGAACAAAAAAAAAACAATAGACATTGTGACACTGACGCTATCCTCGATGCATCTCATCTGCTAGAGGGGAAAAGGACAAAAAGGAAGGCGTCGCCGCCCTGTTCATCTCCTCGACCGGAATCGAGCTGGTGACCTTTCGGTATATGATTTTGCAATTACAGCCGAACGTGATATCCAACTACACCACAAGGAGCTTTCGAACTTGTTGATTTGGTGGAGTTTAATCTGCATTTTGTGTGCCGAGGGTGGATCTGCCCAGCCAGAGTCTCCACGCGTCTCCATGCGTCTCCGCCATGCGCTGGAGAGGGGGTGAAAGTAGTTCCGGCTACCTGCCTTTAAACACCTTAAACCCATTTTGCCAGGCGTCCTGAGAATCTTTCTTGGCATGGCCTGACTTCACCTCCAACGTGGCGGAGCGCAGCCCAAATACCGGCGTCAGCCATTGACGGGATCCTCAGCCTCAGCTTGGCAACGGCGACAACGGCTGGTCCTGGCTGTGTGATTGGTTGGTGTAACCTTCACCCAACTCGGCACAGGATGTTTTTAGAGGACTGTGATACTGGTCATGCCTCTTGGCGATGCAAGATATCGGGATCCGACCGGATAGGGAGACAGCAGATATGGAGGTGGGAGGTGACGCAACTGTATATGACGTGCCGCGTCATGTCCTTGCTAGCTGCCCGGATTTTGCTTGCTCTTTCCTTCAACACCAAAACAGTAAAATCCGAAAGCAAAGGAGAAACAGTCGCCTGAACCTTGACATCCTTAAGGGGCCTCATCTTTGGAGAAGGATGCGCGGATCTGGTGTTGAGGGAGAGCCGCCAGCAACCAGCCCACAACCACCGTTGCAGTCCGGCGGTTATCCAGAGCAGGCAACACTTCTGGTCCCAGGATCTAACCAACCGGGAATTGCTACCAATCCCCAGCATCGCCAAGTCGAGGACTACTCACTACCACGGTTCAAGACCGATAGAGTCTTCGACGTCCATTCACTCTGGATTTGGGAGATTCTGTCTTTCGCAGCCGCCGGTGTCCTCTACGGTGTATTCTTTTTTCTCCTCTTCCAATACGATGGCCAGCGAGTTGCGCAATGGGAAGAAGACAGCCCAATCTCACAACTCTTTCGGACGCTGCAGTCGGCTATCTCGTTTCTCACAACCCTCATGAAAGCAGCCATACTTCTCCCTGTTGCCTCTGCGATAGGCCAGCTGAAATGGCATTACATGCGCCACCCCCGTCGGTTGAAGGACCTCGAGTTGATTGATGGTGCAAGTCGAGGAGGTTTGGGAGCCGTCAGGCTCCTCTTCTCCAGGTCTAGTCTGTAAGTATCCTGTGTCTTGTCCGAAATTAGCGTTCCAGACTAACACTTCGTCAGCCACTCGACCTCTTTCGGCTGTCTCATCATTGTTGGTGCCGTCCTGCTCGGCCCTTTCATCCAGAACACAGTACAAGTGCAGACGAAACTGTTCTCAGAACAGACACTGTCGAATGGGCTGACCCCTCTCCTTCCTGTCACTAACGAGGTCATCACTGAAGGCCCAGCCAACAACGAACCAGGTGCTTCATCCGTTGGCCTCGTCATGTTGAGCTCCATCCAAGCCGGGTGGGCCGCCGCAGCCAAGTCCGTCGACATCCGAACCACCCAACTCACCTACAAATGCCCCTTTGACTACTGCGAGTGGACCAACTTCACCACCCTCGGCGTCGGCGCCCGTTGCCGAGACGCCGACGTCAACACCCGCCGCCACCCCACAACAGACGTTCTCTACGCCTTCTCCAACGAAGCCGATCTCAACAACCTCGTCAACGTCACCCTCATCGCCGACGGCACCCCCATCTACAACGAATACCTCACCCGCTTACGCATCGTCGCCCGAACCACCGTCCCCCCGCAAAGCGGCTTCGCCCAGCGAGCCAAAACCCTCCCCCTGATCATCCACTTCGCCGCCCTCGGCGCCCACAACGGCACCTATCACGCCACCGAATGCATCCTCTACTGGGCAGCCCACCACTACCCCTTCTTCGCCCTAAACTCCACCCTCGAAGTCCTCCCCTCGCCCCCAACCGAATACAACACCACCACTCCCTCCTCCAACCCCGAGGACCCCATCCCCATCTCCGGCCCAACCACCTGCGCCTTCAACCGCACCCTCACCCCCTGCACGTACTCCATTCGCCCCGCCATCCACCGCGGCATGCGCGACCTCCTCATCCCCTTCCTCACAGACACCTCAGACAGCTACCCCCTCTCCATCCCGCCTGACCTCCCCACCGCCCGCGCTCTCAATTTCGCAAAGCCCCAAATCGAGCTCTTCTACGGCGACTGGATCGACCGCCTCATCCGCGCCTCTTTCTCCCCTTCCACCACTAGCCCCTTGACCAGGCAATCAACCCGCTTCCTAACTACCCTAGCCGAATACATCACCAACAACATCCGCTCCAACTCTGGCGGACGCTACGTCTTTGGCACGGGGGGATCGGTCGCCGCGTACTTTGAGATTAACAAGCGGTATGCGGCGTATCCTAGCGTGGTGTTTGCGGCGGCGGTGGGGTTTGTGGCGGTCA
>Ga0247780_1000091_pt1 | contig 82288 bp, 63 predicted proteins | sample UWRJL079202R5_FD_179927 | JGI IMG/M metagenome (GOLD analysis project Ga0247780, IMG submission 179927) | Plant litter microbial communities from Arlington Agricultural Research Station in Wisconsin, United States - UWRJ-L079-202R-5 | ecosystem: Environmental > Terrestrial > Plant litter >...
AAAAACCCTCCCCCCCCCCCAAACCCCCCCCCCCCCCCATCACAGCGTCCACCCATTTTATTTCCCGCGGTACGGATGTGGCAGAATCATAGAGGAGAAGGAGAGCCAAGGCCCTTTGGTAGCTTGAAAGCTCCAGCCTGACGAAGGAAGAAATGATGCTTAATGAGATGAGCGAAAATGGGTCTGAATGGTAGCTTGATAGCTCCTACCCAGCGAATGAATCTTGGGCGCACATGTAGCGAGCCGAGAGAGATGTATGGCCTGATGCGGTGGGCGGAGGCCTCAGGGGAGGACGGATGGACATTGGACTGCTATAGCTAGTGCATGGCGGGACCCGAGTCTGGATGTCGATAATTGGAATCACGGCGCCGCAACCAAGTGGTTGTGAACCGCTGTATGCCAACAGCGCAATTCGCAGCGGTGCCTAGTGCAAGCCAACTAGCTCGTTGCTAACAAGAAACATATTCCCCCATCTGTGATAAGTTCCTAGAGTGTGTGATACGCCCTACATGTTAGTGATTCGCTGTCTTGTCAATTCCTGAGTGTGAATCTAACCGAATCCTTCACTATACGATGCTATCGTGGAATTACTTGTATCCATCAATCCGGGCAGAAGGCAAGGCATTTACATCTTCTGGATCAGTACATCATCCTGTTCCCCGCCGAAAAGACTTGAACAAATTGCCGACTGGAGTGATACCTGGAAACCTACGCGGCCACCACTCGTGAGCTTTTCACATCAGCTGAGGGCAAGGACCAGCCGCAAGGTTTGGGGACAACATGAGATACCGGTAGTCGGACTCGACGGGCCTGTGCAGCTGGGCGGATGCAGGGTCCCGGCGCCGCTGCATTGCGTTGCGTCGCGGTATGATGCAGCTGTAGAAATGATGGTGCAACTCTATACGTATACGTACTCTCAACACCCTCTACGTCGTCTAATTGTCTAAGCCAAGTGAAATGCAAACACGTCCTCGATGCAGCCAGCCATGTAATATCCTATCCTCTCCTCCTCTGCTCTAGCTTACGCATCCATACCATCCAGCTCGATCAGCTTCACCACCATTTTGATAATTTCGCTCTTCTCTAGATCCAAGCCTGGGTTCTCCACCCTGTCCGCGATGAGCCTGTCTATGACGCCCCTGAGTCGTGAGACGAGGACTCCGATTCTTGCCCATCCGCGAAGACGTAGCCATCCGTCGACTACCAGGCCGCGGCCCTGCGTATCCAGCTCGATAGCGCCGGAGAAGAGGAGCAGGGTGTATGCGTTGAAAGCTACAAATACAACGGCTGTCAGTATGTGACTAGCAAGGGGTAGGAGTTGCATGACTTACGCGTCAGATCTCTCACAAAGACCTTGCTCGTGGCCATCTTGGTAAAGTACGAGATGAAGGAGGCGTTGCCCGAGAAGCCATGGCTGTCAAACATGGTACTGCTGGGATGGATGAAGACGCGGCCATTCTCCTGCGAGAAGTAGCGGATAGTCTTGGCCTCGGGGTCGAGCTCGACGGCTCCCGACATTGACGTGGCGAACTTCTTGTCGGGGAACTGGATGCGAGCGATCTGGGGGCTGAAAGCCGACGCCGTCAGAGCGCGTAGCAGCGCCGCCGACCCAGCGTTATGCTCGTAGCTCCTAATGCCCATCTCAGACAGTGCCGAGAAGAATTGCGTGCGATTCGAGGAGATGTCGTTAAGTGTTGGCCACGACAGGAAGTTTTCGTTGCAAAATGAACGCACAATGTGCTGTGGCACGCGGTCGTGCATCATGGCATCCCACTCCTGGAATGCCCGCAGGTCTGTGAGCAGATCGCCGTCGCCGCGAGCGAAGCGCATCTTGGCCTCCTTCGCCTGGTCTCGCTTGTCTGGCGGGCTCAAGAAGGGGCTCTTGGTGCTGAGAATGGCGGCGATGGTAACGCAGTCATTCAAGCAGCCGAAGATAGACCCAAACACCATCAGTTTGCCGCAACGTAGATCGGCCGGGATCAATGCCAGCTGTTCACCAAGGGCTGTTAGTTCCTCGCCGTCAATCGCACCCATGCGGCGGAGCAGTGTGATGGCGCCCTCGACGGCAGTGGCTTCGGGAGGTGTAGGGGCCCTCGCAAGGAAGTTGGTCACGTCGCGAATTCCCATAGCGCGCACTGCGAGACAGAGTTGCTCGAGAGGTACGCGCCGAATCTCCGGTTCAGGCCGCTCCGCCATCTGGAACTCGAGGTTGCGTGTGTACAGCTTGTAACACTTGCCTGCCTGGACACGACCAGCACGACCACGGCGCTGCTTGCAGGCAGCGAGAGACGCCCATGTCTCTTCAAGCTTGCGCATGTTATTCTGGGGGTCGAACGAAGTTTCCTTGACCCTGCCGCTGTCAATGACTGCGACGATGTCGTCGATCGTGATGGACGTCTCGGCGACATTGGTAGCTACCACGATCTTTCTCTTGCCTGGGGGCGGGCTTGCGAACACCTTCTTCTGCTCTCGCGTCTCAAGAGAGGCATGAAGAGGCAGAACGTGGAGCTGTGACATGAACCGCAGCGCATTGCAGGCGCGGTTGATCTCGGCGACGCCTGGCAGGAAGATGAGGATACCGCCCGCCTTTTGTAGCGATGACAGATCTTCATCAATTCCTTTGACTGTTTCGACGAGGAGATCGTAATTGATGCGGCTGCCGAGACTTTGGATAATTTTGTTGATAGGGTCTAGATCGCGTGAGTCTGCGGCAGGCTTGCTCGAGGATTCATCGTTGTAGTAGTTGTTCCTGGTCGGAACAGTAAAGCCTGTCATCCGAATCACATCGTCGAGGTAGAAGTCCTGGACTGGGTACGTGCGGCCAGCAATTTCGACTAGGCCGACTGTGACTCCCTTTCTGTCGACGGTAAAGTAATCACTGAATGAGGCCGCATCGAGAGTTGCGCTCATAAGGATAAGCTTGAGGTCCCGGCGCACATACAAGACGTCGCGGATGATGCTCAGCAGAAAATCAGTGTCCAGACTGCGCTCGTGGACTTCGTCAACCACAACATGGCTGACGTCAGCTAGTGAAGCGACGACATCCTCGACTCGGCCACCTGACGTCTGCAGTCGCCTGAGCAGTACACCGGTTGTCACAAATGTGATCCTAGTGTTACGCGTAGTCTTGCTCTCTCCGCGAATAATGTATCCGATCTCTTGGCCGACAGGGGAGCATCGCTCGTCGCTCACACGGTCTGCTAAGCCGAGCGCAGAGATACGGCGGGGTTGAGTGACAATAATATTCGCCGATTGCCCAAGCCCCTTGTTGTAAAGATCGTCGAGGATGAACTGGACAGACTGTGTAGACTTGCCGGAACCAGTCTCACCCGAAATAATAGTGACTTGGTTCTCTTGCACAGTTTGGATGATCTCATGTCGAATCTGCCACGCGGGAAGCCTCTCACGTTGGGCAAGCATCTTCTTGTACCCTACAGATTCTGTCCGTACCAGCCAGTCCTTTTTGCCCTGCGGACTGGGAATCCACTTGATAGGTTCCGGGTACCGAGGTCGCCTCCTCCGCGGCTTCGGGGCTGGCTTAGCCTCTTCTGAGACTGCTGACGCGACGGACGCAACGTCACGAAGGGCCCCGGGCCTCTCGATGATCTCGTTGATGTTCTCCTGCACCCAGCTAGCCACGTAGTAGACCTTCATTTCCTCGCCTTGCAGCGACGCGTTGGCGTACTCAAGGGCTTTTTTGATGATGCTCAGCTTGATGTAGGCGGGAAGGCCCGCTTCAACAGACAGAATAACCTGGGCAGGATATTGAGGCGACATCCGGAACTGAATGAGAGTGTCGACATCTTTCCTGTCTCCGTTCGTCACTGAATCGATGCGGATCTGGCAGACGTCTGGAGAAACCCGCGAATACTTGTCGCCGAAGCTTGCTTCCAAAGTACCCATCTCCTCTTCCCAGCACTCCTCTGGGCTTCGCCAAAAGTCATCGCCATCAGCGTCTGCTTGAGACTGGGTATCCGCTCCGCCGGAGCCGCTGGCTAGAAGAAGCTTCTGCAATGCCTCGGCTGCCCTTCCTTCGTCACCATCGCAGGCGGCGACAATTTTGCGGCAGAGGTCGATCGAGTAACCTGACTGTGAGAGTCGCTTGATCACGTTTTCCTTTCGCAGATCTGTCGCCCCTACAGTAACTCCAGCTGTGTACCTTTCCGGCAGCGCCCACCTTGGGAGATCATCCTCAGGGATGTGCACAAGCAGCCACTCCAAGCTCTCCTCGCGATCCTTGCACTCCTCCACAGCCTCCTCGACGTGGCTCTGCCGGAAGCCCAAGCCCTTGAACTCCCGAACGATGGCGGCCTTCTGTGCGGGAGACATGACGACACCGTGCGGGTTCCATATAGTTTCCCTCCGGAGCAGATCTTCGAGCTGGGTTCTCGTCTTGTTACCCATCTCAATCTTTGGTACGGTCGCCCATCCCCTCATGAGAGTGTGTGCCCCGTTACCACCCCCTGATGAGTTACCTCTGAGAGCCAGGACATTCCCAGGCTCGTTTGCGGCTTTCTCTTTTGCCGCCTGCTGCTGCGCTCTCTTCTTCTCAGCAACAACCTTGGCCTCTTCGCGCTCCCTCAAGGCCTGGAAGGGGTCGGCCTCGTACATCCAGGCCTTTCCTTCCCTGACGTCCTGCTTCTTCAGCGCCTCGAACTCCTTCCAGAGGGTCCTGTAGTAGGGCGGCAACATCATGTGAATGTTCTTCATGCTGCAGACGCGGTACAGGGCGTATGTGGCAGCAAAGTGCTTGGCCTCTAAGGCCGTGGGCTTGTACGCAAGGTGCACATGGCTAGGAGGGAGCTTGAAGGCTGGCAGCTTGGTGGTCTCACCCGTCTTGGTGTTCTTGGCGCTCAGGCTCACAAAGACCGAAAAGCCATCGGCTGTCTTGATGGTGCTGAAGTCTGGCCGGTCCCATTTCTGTTTCTGGCAGTGCTCGGAGAGGAGGTTAACTGGCAGCTTTCCGGTCCATGAGGCGCCGCCGATGATCTGTTTGATGGTGGGCTTTGGAGGCCCGGCAGGCTCCTCTGGCTCGTTTGATGCCCCTCCTGGATTACTGCTGGGACCCGGTGCGCCTCGCCGGTTCTTGACCTCCTTGTCGGAGTTGGTGAAGACAATGAAGTCGTCCTCTGCGGGCGCCTTCTTGATTTCCTTTTTGACGGGTTTACTGGCGGGTTTACTGGCGGCTGGCGCGGGAGTAGGCGCCGGAGCCGGGGTGCTCGCCTTCTTCTTGCCCATTTTGGGTCTCTTTCTGTTCACTTTTCTTTACCGTTTTGAGGTCGTCCTGCGGTTGCAAAAGCTCAGGTCGTAACGGCGGTCACCCGAATTAGATGTGCACTCGCAACGCCATCCATGGCCAACAGGAAATTGAGACGATGTAATTGTGGAGTAGGGGAATGCGAAGCAAATGATGCGGTCGCAAACAAAAGCGAGGCGACGGCAAAAAGGTGGACTCCGGCAACCTCCTTCCAGGCTCTTGGCAGCAGTCAAAAAAAGCTTCGCCAGGTGCCTGGTCAGCGATTCAGGCCCGGGGACGACAGCTGCATAGCTGCATATCTTTATCAATATGCATTTAAGAGATCACGAACACGCTTCAGCTCTCACGCGGCCTCACTGGTGAAGCGCTGACGCGATGTTCATTTTCGACCAGGAGCTGACTCCGGCTCCAAAGTGACGCTGTACTGCCGGCAAAAGCTGCACCCACACTCCGACGCACTCGGGTGTCTTGTATCTGCCAAGCAGCCCGCAAGAACCGTGGCCCGATTGTGGCCCGATTGACGCCCGCCGGAACAGATTCGTAGCGATTAATGGCTCATTAGTAGAGGGTCCAATTCATCCGAGTGCTGGCTGCAGTGGAGACCAGAGGGCAATGACCCATCATGAGCCACGACCAGCCAACACCGCCACCCTTGGTCCCGTCTGCAAGAATAATCTCGGCTCCTCCGGGGCACGTCCTCAATAATGGCACCGGTCCCGGTGTCCCTAACGGGGTGCCTCCAGGGCCGCCTCCGCCACATCCCACAACGGCGCCTGCCGACGCACCGAAGCGACGAGGCAGACCGCCAAAGCAGCCGGTGAAGCAGCCCGTCCTCTTTTATTCGAACGTTCCGAAGCCCCAGTTAGCACCTGGCCCGCCGCAGCAGCAACAGCATCAGAAGCAACAACAACAGCAAACACATCCGCATCGCTCTGCACCACCAGCGCAGCCACCCATCCCTGCTCCCGCCCAGGCTCCATTCCGGGGCCGAACTGGCGCTCGCGCCCAAGTCCAGGCTCCCCCTCCGGCCCCTGCTCCGGCATCCTCATCCAAAAGGCCACCCGTGCCCTTCCCTCCGCCTTACCTTCCAGTTCCCAAGAAGCAACGGCTTGATCCGCCCATCGACCCCACTAGGCTTCCCTTGCTGCCCCCTTTCCTGAGCGTGGCGCCGCCGATATGCAGGCCGCGAGAGGACGTCTTGAAGCACCCGCCGCCAACGGTCTTCTCCTTTGGCATGAAGTCGATCGTGCTGAGCACCCCCGGCCAGGTGTCGTTGTGGAAGGAGCAGGTCGAGACTGTGGCGCGCGCCTGCGGCTGCTACCGCGAGCTGACGTCGCGCTTCGGCCTCTTACCCAAGCCCCATACCGTGGAGGCCTTTATCTGCAAGTTGCGCTTCCAGACATGTTGGAGCATCCTGTCCGAGACGGTTTCCGGCCCCATATGGGCGTACATGCGCTGTCTCGGCTACAACAGGATACCCGTCTTCCAGAGCATGGATGAGGTGCAGTGGCAACCGTCCCCGGTCGACGCATACTACTATGCAAAGCAAGCCGGCTACCGCGCGAACATGCCCGGAGGCCCTTACCAGTCGCGCGCCGAGATTCCCCGGATGGTCGAGGAGGTCCGGATCGCCAAGCGCCATCATTACCCCACCGAGGAGCACTTCAAAAAAGGCATCGAGTGGTTGCGAAACGTTCTGGACCACATGATCCGCAACGGCGATAGGCAAGTCTGCGAGTCCATGTACGACAGCAAGCCGAACTGGGCGCCGCAGTGGCATCCCGATGCACCGTACGAGGCGCCATGGGTGCTCAAGGGCGAGCCGCTGCTGGCGGTCCCTAAGAATATCACCAAGGCCCCGCCCAAAGCTGACGTGCGAATGGCGCGGGAGAAGCACGAGCGAGAGCTGGAACAGGCTGAGGCAGATGCCAGGATCGCGATGGAAGAATACAGGCAACAGTTTGTGGTGGCCCAGCAACCACCCCAGCCAATGCAGCACGCGCCACCTCAGACGCAAGGTGTACAGCCACCTCCTCCCACACCGCAACAACCACAGCAGCAGCAGCAGCCGCAACAAACCCAACAGCTGCCTTCGCGGGCTGGTAGCTCTACGCCTGCACATCGACAAGCTGAGAGTTCCGCGTCTGTTCAACGGCAGGTCGAGGCCATTGAGATCGAAGACGACGAGGACGAGGACGAGAATGAAAATGGGAATGATAATGGGGACGAAGATGAGGTGTTCCAAGACGCGGAAGAAGGGGTTCCCGATATTTTAGAAGAGGTCGAGGAGGAGGAGGAGGAGGAGGAGAATGAATATGGCGACGGTGTCGGTCAAGCCGATGACGACGGCAAGGAAGACGAAGACGAAGACATGTTAGAAGAGTAGCGCCAGCTGACCAGAAAGGAAACCATCTAGAGTCGACTTTCTCCCCGTCAGTTAACCTGACCCAGGTTATCACTTCTTGTATACACCCTTGCGTCCCGCTCCTTTGGGCTATCGGTATTAATCGGGGGATGTTTCTTGTACGCTTTATTAGCCATTTCTTCTTGACATTGATAGAAATTCTCAATACCATAGCCTGGATCAGCATTGCATTGGGATATCTTGAACATAATCTACAATCTTACTACAATACGTCGTTCATCGTTGACATTGACATCCTCATCATCCTCTTATCGTGCGAACTGGCGATCTCACCGAAGACTGGCTGTCCATGCCAGGGTATTACCAGCGGAGACGACGCCGTCCGTTTGAACCATCACTCAGCACATCGAGATACTGCGTGCCAGCTGATCATTCTTGGGATCAGCACCTCTTCCCTCTGATTCCTTTCATCGGTTGGAAGACAGTATATCCACGATGTACCAATGATTTGGATGAAAAGCAGCTGAGTTTCTATTCGGTATAAGATACCGTGTACGCTGAACACTTAAGTGAGATACGTATCTATTGATAACGGCCCTTGAAAAACAGAACCCAAAGTATGTGATCCGCTTGTCTGTTGATAATTATCTTCCAGCATCTGAAGTACCGAGCAAACCTGATGCCCATGGAGGACCGGGCGGTATTCTGTCCAAGCAGCTTTGCTTTTGACGATACAAATGGGGCTCTATACCGGTCTAATAGAGCCTGGCGCGTCTCCTATTCATTCAGCATGTCTGTGAACTCGTTCTCCTGGCTGACCCGACTCGCATCGGGCCGCTCCTCAAACGGCTGATGATTTTGATGACTCGACGGTATGCCCTGGGGCTGCTGTTGGGACTGTTCCTGGCCTGAGAACTGGTTTTGCGGCTGAGAATAGCCTGTTGAGAGAGCTGGAGTAGTGGCGGGAATAAGTCCTGCCGTTGGTTGAAACGGAGTTCCAGTTGCATAGAGACTAGTGCCCATCCCTGAGGCTCCAGAGAAGTGTGGCTGTTGCTGTGGGGGTGCCGGCATCGCATCAGCGCGACCCGCCGCGTTCTTTCGGCGATCAATGACCGCATTCAGCCGAGCTATATGATTTAGAATCTCATTCCTTCGGTCGATCGTCTCCCTTAGCGACAGGTTCAGTCTCGCCTTGATGGTGCAACAGCGTGTCCTGTCTTTCGATATAATCGCAAACAGTTGAATGTGGGTGTCACGGTCCCTGTACTCATTGTTCGACCCAAGTTTGGCTAGAACTTCCTGTTCTTCTGGTTTCATTTCCTCAATCATCGATCTAGTCAGGTCTGGCTCAGCAAGAGTATTAAGCATTGTTTTGAGAGCATTGATATCGCAGTCGGTATGGTAAGAAAGCAGCTGCATCGTAAAGTGCACTGATTGCAGGACGGAGGGGTCACAGGACTCCAGAATATTTAACTTCGATCGTTTGTGTGAGCCTTCCTCAACGAGCCCCGGTACGGGCATAGAGAGCGGGGCATGTTCATTCTGGGATTCCGTCTCAGCTGGCGACGGAGGGAAGCGATCCTAAGAAATCCCCAGGCCCGTCTGAGGAGCCTCCAAGTTGGGCATGGGTGCGCCAGGATCAACATAGTTGCTACCGGGTTTCGTCGACGGGGGTGCCTGAGGGTAGCCGTCCTGAGGGTTTCCTGACATGTTGCTAACACTGTCGCTATGGCTGCTTTGCGGAACTAGAGAGAGGGCCGAGAGGGCGGAATGTTTCTGTCTCGGGTTTGCTTGGGTATAATCTTGCAGCGAGTTATCCGGGTCTGTCTCTCTGCAGCTGGTCAGACCATGTTGCTGGTAACCACAATATTCAGGGTGAGCATCATAGGGCAATACCTACCTATTGCCGATTGGGTGCGGCACAGACGCAAGTCCAGGCGGCCTATGCAGTCTCTCGACAAGGGCGGGCCATTATCGTTACTGGAAGGAGTGATAATGCCGGAGAGGGATGGAAGTTTTGCTTGGTCGGAGTTTGTGCGAGAATGTGAATTCCTGGGCAGCTGTCCGGGCGGTCACACCAAGCCACTGCGAAGGCCGCACACCAAGTCTCTAGTACCTTCCTTCTATTATCGCCTTCCTTCCCAGCCCGTCTAAGTGGGTTGTCATGTGTTTGGTTTTATCACATGACCTGTCGTGCCGTTTCCCCAGATGAGTGGAGTCCTCCTCCAAAAAAGAACCTTGCCCCTCAACAACCGCTCAGAATCACGGCTGAAACACAAAACATCACAACCACCACCTCTCCAGTATGTTGCATCGATGGCAAAACGCTCATTGAGTCCATTCGGACTGTTCAAAATGGCAAAAAGGTTGATCCTGCCGGGGATTGAACCCGGGACCTTCGCATTGCATATGTAGCACCTTGCGGTGCTGATATAAGAACGAGGTGATAAACCACTACACCACAGGATCAATTAATTGATTGGTCGGTCAGCAAAACTGCCCGATCGACCACTCAGCTCAGCCCAGTGTCATGCACCGGCAGGCCCGGCAAGCCGGGCCTGTGCAACATGAGAAATGCCGACCACGAGATGAAAACCAATATTTCCCGCAGGGACATGTTGCTCCACAACAGCGCTCCGCAACGGTGGCAACACAAAGCGCGCATGCCCACGACCCAGTGCCCGTCGCTGCCGAACAGTGCCACCACGGTCTCGGTAGGTACCTGACACAGCAGAATGTCATTTGATCGCCACGGACTCAAATCGCCAACATTCTTGAGGTCCTCTTTTTCTGTTCGCCGACGCTGATGTGCAACCTCTCATTCGAAACTTTATCAAGAAGATATTTGAGAATACCGGGCCCGTATCTGGGATCGGTCCGCTGGTGACCGGTGGATGAGGATGAAGGCATTGGCCAGAGAATTGGCACCCCTGGCTCCACGAGCCAAGACATGAGATAAGGAGGTGCCGGGGGGAGGGGTCAGACAGGTACAAAGGCCGGGCCAAAAGAAAGGGCCCCCTCAGCCAGTGCGAAAGATGCCTCCTTACTGCTAAGACTGCCCTGATTGTAGCTATCGCAGGCTATCTCTCATTCTGAAAAGGCCTACCTGCATTCTTGAAAGGCCTTACTGCATTTTTAAATTGCCTTCCTGAGTTCTGAACAAGCCTTTTACAATGCCATCAAGGACTATAATGTGGTAAACTCAGGCCTTTCTGTTCTGGTATATAACTGTGTGAGGATTTCGATGATGTGTTTTCGCACGGAAAAGAGAGATTCATGTTATTTGTTTTGGCGCAAGCCTTCGTACGTACCAGAACTCAAAGGGCGAGAACCCGGCGAGATAGGTTGACTAGTCACTCAGCTGTAGCGTCGGATCTCCTGTTCCTCTTTCTGGCTTCACTTTCTGGTTGCACGTCTGGTATCTACAAAGGCTTGGGTCAAAAGAAAGGGTTCAAGTCCTACTAACCAGTGCGAAATATGCCTTCTGATTGTCAAAATAGCTTGGGTAACCCATAGTTTCAATTATGGCAGGCCACCTCTCGTTCCAAAAGGGTCTAGCTGTTTCTTGAATCTTGATAAACATTTCAGAGTGTTGGAAAGGCTTTCCTGCAATCTGGAAAGGCCTTTCACGATGTAGTTAAGACCTATAATATGGTAAGCCTAGGCCTTGCTGTTTCGGCACAGAACTATGTGAGGATTCTGATAACGTGTTTTCACACGGAGAAGAGGAACCCTTTCTTTGGGCCCGAGCTTTCGTACCAACATGTACCTAATGTCCGAGCATCATTAAGTAGGTATTGGTAAGTCGTCCCTGTTGCGTTTACAGGGCCCAATACTGACATCTTACCCGGGGCATATTACATGTATGCCCGAGGTGGATTGAGCTCGTCTAGGTACAAACCGGAGCGCATCTCAGCTCATCTGTTATATGGTACTAACTCGCACCGAAGTTGGATCTAAGTGTAGAATTCAACGCAGTCAACCAAGAACACAGTAATTACCGCCATCAAGTCTTGTTGTATTCAGGGAGCCGTCCTCTCAGCCAAGCGAAGCTCTGGTGCTCGGCCGCGCTGCGGTTCCGTGGCGCCAAGGCGCGATTACGTAATTTGACACTAAGTCGGAGGGTATTATTGGTGCTAGCGACCATCACACAGAATCTACAAATCAAACAAGTAAGAAGGCCTGCTATTGACGGATATCAAGCGAGTTTCTAACTTGAATTTGCTAGGTTGACGATGGAGTCAGGACACAACACGCACGCTGCCTCAGTGGCTGAGTCTACCGCCCTGAATCCGAGCATCCAGACTCAGGACGGCGGCAACGGCGATCATCAGGCCGAGAGTTGCGCGGGAAATGACAGCGAGGGAGTCGGTACCCACCCATACTACGGCCATTCAAACGGCCTGGACGACGGTGTGGTCACTGACGAGGTCTGGATCAAGCTAAAGGCGTTCGTTAAAGTCAAGCTTGCAGAGGAGGAGGCAAAATTGGCGCTCTATCGCGAACAGCGGAAGGCACTGAACAAGCACATGGGTAGCTCCAAGGCGAAGGATGACTCGAAGGTGACGAAGAAGGCGAAGGCCAAGACCAAGCCGAGCCTGCGGTCTTGTTGGAGAAATTGCAGTTCGACGATACGGACGCTTCGCAGTCGGTGGAGGCATCTGCTGCCAAGGGCAAGGAGGCGGAGGCTTAGGCGGGAAAGGACATACGTCAGTCTCTCATGGTTGAGTTTGAGAGACGAGACATGGGACATGAGGCATGGGATATGTCATAACGGCATGCATTTGATTGAAATTGCGGTGGTTTAATTTTGGTACCTCATTCTGGCCATTCAGGATGAGGAAGAATGGAACATGCCTTGCTTTAATGTTCACTAGATTCTAGGCCTCGAAAAGAGAATGTCTATGTGAACAACTCGCCGATTCCGCCTGTAATTCTTGCAATGCAACTCTCATGTAAAGACGCCTTCTCTTTGTTATAATCGTTCTCACTAGAAAGCTCTTACGCTTCCCATCTCCAAGGGTGTGTGTGAAGAGATCAGTTAATTGATCCTGTGGTGTAGTGGTTTATCACCTCGTTCTTATATCAGCACCGCAAGGTGCTACATATGCAATGCAGGATGGTGTCGAAGCATTTATAGCAATGGATGAACCTCAAAGTCCGGTTTCAATTTGAAGTTGGCAACCGTTCTGGCAGTCAGTGAGGCCTCAGTCGCTGCAATCAACGAATGCCTAAAATAATGGAGCTGTAGAAGAAGATACACATGCGACTTGCTTTCATGAGAGTCAGCAACCTAAAAGGTTTGGGGGCAAAAGAAATCCCTTTGTTCAACCCTTGTTGGCTCCTTCCACTGGCATTGAACGAGTTGAACAATCTGTAAATCATGACAGAGGCAACCAAGGGGCCCGAACTCGCCGTATAGCAGACCGGAAACTTGAGTTCTCACAAAGAAATTGCATCATCACCCCTTATCAAGAAAGCGGCTGCCAAGTCTGTATTCCTCCTCATCCGTAGGCAAATCCGGGCGCCTTTGCCATGTGGCCTATTCCTAGCCATTGGACTGCTCTTGCGCCTAGCCTCTGGGAGGGTACGCCTGGACGCGCATGTGGTGGTGCCCCTCGGCGGCTTCGATCATGTTAGAATACCGTGACATGGTGAGGGCAGCGAGGGAAGCTGGCTTCAAGGTCCAAGGATCTGTCACCCGCAGCCACCATTTGCCGTGGTATCATCAGTCGGGGTTAAGGTTTCTCAAGATTTGGCCCCTTCAAGATAATTGGCCCCCTTCACCATTGGTGCCTCAGGCCACACTGCAAGTGCTGCATATCATCTTCGCGTTCGCTTCGTCGGCCCCCTTGCCATTTCCCTTCTTCATCACATTCATGGGCTCGCCCTCGGTGCGTTAACCAGGTTTGTTCCAGCCCATTGCAGCTCGCTGTCCCCAACCAAGAACTGCGCTAATATCTGTGTGTTACCTAGTTTGGGATCAACACACCAACCTACCTAACACGCGAATTGTCGCAAATCGCTCACAGCTCTTCGCGGGCTCACCGATTTGCGTGGTGACGTTGCGCAGGGCCGAGGCTCTGCGCACACACCATTTCTCAGAACCACAATGATCATCTAACTCATTTATCACTTGCCGAGGCCGATGCTCTCCTAGAATGGAACCCGAGTACAGACGATCTCTTGGACGGAAATGCTTTCCAGCTTGACGAAACGGACTGGATGTTGGAACTAGGGCCGGCTTACCAACCGATACCCGATCCGCTTGATGGGGTCGTCCATGACACGCTCTGGAGGACCACGTTTTCGGCTAGCATCTTTCCACCGTCGCTTGACGGCTTTGGTCCCACTTTCCCATTATCCCACACTCCAGCCTTGCCACAATTTTCTCTCTCGACACCCGACTTCGCGTCCGACAGCCCGATCAGCCAGCCTTCGACGCCCTCACCCCCTCCGCCGCTTCAACCCCTCTTGCCCCTGCGAGACGAGTTGTGCTTCACTTGCATGCAGTTCTTCGCAGGATCAGAGCTTCGCGCACATCTCCGTCCGCATCGCAGGGGCGAGAAATCATGCCCAACGACGCGAGGGGACACCTCCGTCCATTGCAGCCGCCCCGGCGAGCCTGGGTGCAGTCGGAGCTTCAAGGACGAGCGCACACGCAAACGCCACAGAAACAAGTCTTGTAAAATGGTTCCGCGGGACAATTGCGGCTCCATTTGCCGCTGTGGCAAGTACTTCTCTCGCTTCGATGGGATCACCAAGCACCAAAAGCATTGCGACTCCCCGCTTGGTGCGGCCTACGAATGCGTTGACTGCGACGAAGCATTTGCAGACATGGGCTCGCTCACAGAACACCACAGAGCGAACCATGTTGAAAAGGCTGGGAGACCGAAGTTGAGGAGAAATCGAGAACATTGTGATTAGGCCAGGAAAGCTGGCGGTTTGGGGATACCCGCTTGTTGTCAACAAGTATTAGCGTGGGAGATGCGGGCTACCGAAGCTGAAAACGCTTGGAGCCTTTACCACCAAGCTAAACAGCCTGAAGACGACGCGGGGGATATTCCGTTGTGAAATCTAAACTGATAACTTTACGGGGGCTAGAACAGGGGAGCAGAACGCGCGGCGACGACGACTTTGACGTTTTGATGATCATTCTTTCTGCTGCCCGGCTGGGAAAAACCCTCGCTCAACCGCCGCCATGGGAAGCAGGGACTGACCGCCGGCGCAGAGCCACCATCATAGACTCCATTAGGTCTATGGTAAAGGGCAATCAATCTAGGAGCGTGTCTCGGGGGATTAGGAAAGCCTATGGAGGTTCAGAAAGTATCTCTCTTTAAATTCTAGTTAGGTAGTACTCAGTAATCGGGTATCTGGATGTTTGAATACTTTGTGCTCGTTCAGGTTGCTGTGACGTGATATTAAATTTCACTTCTATCAAGGTGAAGAGCATGATATCTAAATTAGTTTCAAGCCCCTTCCAATGGTGAATATCCCAGTCGCGTTCTATGTAATCGTCTTCAAACGCCAGTGCATGAGTAAGTTCTGATTCGGTAAGATCCTGGAGGGTATACCACTCGGAGTAGTTTGACCACCAATCCCCGGTGAATAACTCGCCCTCGGTTTGTTGCTATTGGTGATAAATTCCGGAAACACCTTTCTTGACCAGACTGTCCCTACTCCTAATCGAAACTTCTTTCTGGACCTTTTCCAGCTTCTCGTGGAGTCGCTCGACAATGCCGAGATGTACACCAAGATAGACCCGCTGCGTCTCCACAATAGGAACCACCTTCTCGAGAATCATCCGGCCATAATTGACCATCTCGTGTCTCTTGACTTCGTCTGGAATCACCCCTTCCATCTGAAAGTACTGTAGCAACGCATCGACAGACGGGATCTGCCGAGCGTGCTTTTGGAAGAAGTCGGCCTCATTCTCTTTAGCGGAAACAAGCGCCTGAAGGTCACCAAGCTCCCCGAACTGTTGCTTCGTTGACATTATGCCCTCGTCGATCTCCTGAAGTTGCTCCAGGATTGAGGGCGGCCGGGGAATTCCTTGTCTATCGCATGTGTCTGCGTAGAGCGGCCAAAAAGTCGTAAACCGAACAGCAAAGCTACGGCCGCGGAACTCCAAATCATATTCGTAAATCCGGATGAGGAACTTGATGGTCCGCTCAAGGGGGGTTGGTTTGCGTCTCTTGCTCTTACTGGGAATGGAGTCGATGTCTGCTGTGTCGACCTCGGAAGCATTGTTGGTAATTTCCGTCTCCGATAGGATGGGAACCGGACGCTCTGCCGTAGCCACTTTGTCGTCTACTTTCCCCTTGGCATCCCTGTTTTTTGCCCTCTTCAGCCTGCGATTTTCCCGCTGCCGTGCCCTTCGGTTCAGTGGTGGCAATCTCGGGTTTGTGTCATCATCGCTTTCAAACTAGTTCGGGAGCATGATTTCTTCATCGGCCTCTTTCGCTGCCATGACCTGAGCAGGCCTGAGTCCAATCTTCTTGGGGCTTTCGGCACCAGGACGTTGCCCAGTACTCGGGCTCAAAGTTAGTCCCTGCTTCGGACCAGAAAGGCCGTCCAAATTCCAGAACGCTGAGAATCTGAGACTCCTGGGATCAAGCATCTCGCTTGACGTTTCAGGCCCTTCCACTAGCATGCTATTCTCCCGCAATAAGTGCTTTTCGTTCTCACCCCTGGGCTTCGATGCGTTGGGGGGATTGGTACTTTGGTTATTCCAATATTCCTAGTGTGTCGCAGCGTCGAGAGATAAGTAACCTTTTGCGTCTGAGGGGGCTGAGTTTTGTAACGGCATCTCCGAGAACATGTGCCAGATCTCCAAAGGGTCCATCCCATCAGTAGGTGCATCTTGATTCGTGACCGCCATCGGGGGGAGAGGCTTCCCAAGAGATCAACGAAGCTGCGGAAGATCTTGGGAACTTGGAGGTCTCCAAGCTGATGATTGGTTGTTCATCTGACCGGTGAGTTGAGCTAGTGCTGTTGCCTTGACTGCTTCTTGGCGCGGGGCCAGTTCTTGATGTGGTCGGCCAATTTTCGCAACCAATCATCTTGGGGTGTGCCCAAGAGAAAATGCCTGTGTGCCCAACTGTACTTTCATGCGTGCTGCCTCTTTGCTCGTAGGCGGGAGGGTTCGGATTGGCGGTAATGATGATTTCTGATCGTGATCATCCTCACTCAGGGGTCGAGCCATCTCCACTGACATCCGTGCTTTGGATGGGAAGGTAGGAGCGATCTCAGAAAAAAACCCATTGTTCGTTGGTTAGGCCGTAACCCCATCCACTCATTTTCTGCCAAGTCGGTCTGACTCACCCTGAGGTACCTGCAGCAGAGAACTACAGCATCGCCCTTCTGTAGCCCTGTGGGGTCGGGGCCAACTTCATCACCCCAAAGCCGCCCACGATCCGTTTCCAATGCCATGAAAGATCGCCAACCACAATGCCGGCTCAATCACTTTGCGCATTTTGCGCCGAGATTCCCTTTGAAGTCGACGCCTTGAGCTCGAAACCAGCCGATCATATCTTCGAATTGGGCAGCGGCCTACGAGTTCTTCAGAGCCAGTGCCCGTTTTGCGTGCTGGTCAGAGACCTGATATTCAGAGCGCGAAAACGACGCTTGGATCTCAACCCACCGCAGCTCTCTCAATGCGACGAGGTGTTTGTATCGTGGTATCCAAATGGCGGACCTGGCGGCCGAGGCGCCTTCGGTGTTTGGGCTCACCACTTTCGTCTCGAAGGTCTTTGGATATGCTTTGCTTGCAAAGACGACAGCCCCCTCTCGACGGAAAGCCCATTCTATCTGCGACAGTCGGTCGAGCCCCAGTTGGATCTCGGCAGAGTATCACGTTGGTTGGAAATGTGCTCGACACAGCACACTGGCGGGTGCAGCTTGTCTGATACAGCACCGTTTGAGGGATGCCTACCTGGGCTGAGAACTCTCCGCTTCGTCGATGTTATTGATATGTGCCTGGTCGAAAAGCGCGAGGTTTGCGAATACGTTGCCCTCAGCTATGTCTGGGGCGCAGTGCCAGACTTTCGACTGACTACCGCCCATTTGGCCAAGCTCTCCAAAGGCGGAGCATTGTCAAAGACCGAAATTCTCCAGCACATACCACAGACGTTACGAGATGCCATGACGCTGGTGCAGGGCCTGGGATTGCGATATCTATGGGTCGACGCCTTGTGCCTCGTCCAGAATCGAGTTGATGAGATTCAGTCAGGTGTCGCCGCCGTGATGGATCAGATATACGAGCGATCTTTGTTCACGATCGTTGCCGCGAACGGCCACGACGCGGACGCGGGTCTCGTTGGTCTTTTGGAGGGTAGTCGTCCGGGGTCCAGACCCTGTGTTGAAGTCCTGCGCGGTGTGAGACTTGGTGTTTCGTCCGACCTAGAAATTATGCTACAGGGCTCTGCATACAGCCAGAGGGCTTGGACGTGAGTAACCCCTTGTTCATCGGGCCCCTTTGTTTTTCCTTCCCACGGAACGTTACGAATGTCAGATCCTGATGAGATACCTGGCTCAGTTTCCAAGAACACCTCCTATCCCGACGAGCCGTGTATTTTGTCAACGATCAGATAATCTTCCGCTGTCGCCAAGCAGACTACTCCGAGCAGTGCATCGACCACAAGAACGTACGGGAGGCGATCAGGGAAGATGTGTCCTTTTTTTTATCTGTACTTCATATGGCTGATCCGATACACGACTACTCCGCCATCCTTACACATTACACCCACCTGGCACTAACCAACGAAGGAGATGCCCTTCATGCTATGGCAGGAATCATCCGGCGCTTCTCAGAGCGATTGAGCTACCAGTTCTTGCAAGGGCTCCCCGTTGGCGCGCTCGAGGCGTTCCTCATGTTCCAGTCTGCGGGCGGTAGACTCCGCCGGCGGGCCGGCCTCCCCAGCTACTCTTGGGCTGGTTGGCGCGGCGGAATCACTTTAAATCTCAAAGCTATCGACCTCGACTCCTGGCTGGAGTTTCAGACATGGATTGTTTGGTACAAGAAGGAAGCCAGATATACACCACCATACTACCCGGGCTCATACGTCAAACACACAACGAGTCTCGTATGGTACGCATCGTCACTGGATCGATACAGCCTGGTGATCCACGCCGCACAGGCACAAGCTAATACTGTCGGACAGGGATCCATCCGCGAAGGCACAACCTTCCGCGCATGCCACTGTTAATGTCACACAACAAAGCCGCCGACCATTTATGGCCCAGCTACCCGGCGAATTTCAGACTCTCCCAGAACGGCCTGATAACGAAATACCGATTCGCCCATACCCGCTCCTCCGTTTCTGGACCTTTTCCGTTCAATTACCTGTCGACAATAAAAGCATAGACCCATTAACAGGCAAGGCTATCATAGGAGACGAATGGTGCATATACGGTCATGTCTATCTGGATTGGCCTGTTGGGGAGACGAGTTTTCATCCATCTTCATACGCATACCGCTCGGAGTTCGTCTTCTTGTCTAAGGGTGCTGATTACTACAGGGTGATGCTGTTGAAGTGGAATTCAGATGGGCTCGCTGAGCGGCGCGGGGTGGGCTACATTCATGAATACTGTACCAGCTGGTTGTACCGCCGAGTTGTTTGGAAGGAGATAACCCTCGGATGAGGTGGTGCTCTGGTGGAAATCCTGTCGACGCCGTCCGAGTCCATGAGACGCTGCGGATCACCGCTGATCGTTGCGGCGAGGGGATTATCGTTTGGCATCACAGGCAAAAAGCCACAGATGCGGTGCTCATTCAACTTTGGTTCGTATTGCACCATGACTCTGCTTCCACACTACTAATCGCACAGTACTTGAAAGACACCCTGCGCAGCAGATGAAACACGACATGGAAAAATGCGCCCTTCAGTGGGGAAACAACATTGAACGAGTCCATGTCAGCACCCGGACGCTTTGCTTCCAGTCCCGTGGTGGCTTCCGTCCAACTCTCCCCGCCCCTAACGCTTCCAGTCTGGGGGTGGGACGAGCCCATCCGCATCAACAGAGTCAACCTCGGCACGCTTCACGCGCTTCCAGTCAAGGGTCGGGATCGCGTTAGTTACTTCCTCGGATCTAGAGCTGATGAGCTTGTTCGTGTTGGGTTGTGGGAGGACGGCGCCGAGCGAGGCGGCTGCAAAGTAGGTGGCGGCGAGGAGAGTCTTGAAGAGCATGTTTATGTTCTCTGGGTTCTTTTTGATGACCGCCAGAATGGTTTGGCGCTTGATGTCTTCGAGTTGTTGGTTGGACTGAGAGTTCTTCGTGTGAAACCGAATTCGAGGACGGGGAGGGGTTCGCCCACCTTTATCATCGCACATTCAACCTGCCCTTGGGTTACACACTCGCAGCTACACGACGGCTTGACTGTGGCGCGTTGCAAATCAAATATGATTACTCTTTACTCAGGTTCAGCCCCACCTTCTTCTTGCGACACACACGACCGATGAGCGGCCGTGTCCCGGCGTCTCATTGGCCCAGAGATATGGCGACTTGCGTTGCCCATATGTCCACACCAACAGAAAGCGCATTATTGATGCACATGAGGCTGCGTTGATGCCAAGCTGCTGTCTGCTTTGTCGCTATTTGGGCGGCTAAGCGTCCTGGCCCAGGCCGAGTTAGTCAGGTTCCCCCCATGGAGCGGGCAACAAGCTGATTTCAGGCGCCACGGCTGACATTGATGAAGCGTTATGGGCAGGAAAATCACCTTCCTACCTAGTTCTCGATCTTGCCAAGCCCTCGCATATATCGGTGGAGAATATATCACACCACTTTTTATCATACGGCTCAGTCGATCAAGGAGGTGCACTCGTCAAGACACCCAAGGTCTTGGAAGGGCCAAAATATCTCGTGTCTCGTGCGCTCAGGCTGGATTCCGCCCTGTGTGCTGTGGACCGGCCAAATTTCCTTTTCGCAGTACGCCTGATGCTGAACAGTAGGTAACTATTCTTGGCTGTCGTATCCACCACGACTTGTTGTGAAGAAAGATCGGAACCAATGTGATCAGGGATCACAGCATATCATGTTGTGACGCAAGGGTAAGAGGGCCATATTGTATTCTCATCTGCCCTAAAGTTCATGTTCACTTCCGTCCGCTCGCCCTGACGATGTCCGCTAATTGTCCCTAAAGATACCAGTTATCCTGGCGACCATTCTCATGCGGCCTTTACTTCTATTGCTTCAAGTCATTGTTAGCATCGTACAGATAAAAACACGTCCTTTCGGTACCTTTATCAGCGAAAGGATGCCGGACAGAGAATATTTCTCCTCGCAGTATCTGTGATATGCCACCGACTCCTTCTCGACGGGCTGCTTGGACTGAGCCAACATGGCCAGCTCGCCTATGCAGGGAAACTCCATGTCGAATTTCTGACCTATGCTCAAATCAGCAATGGACGTGGGATCAAACATGTCAGTGTCGCCGACGTACCGCAGCAGGTGAAGATCTTCTTCCAGACGAGAAGCTCGACAAAGTCGTCCGAAACCGTTTGGGGAGGCCGACCAGCCTCACAGAGAAAGGGGAAAACCTCGCCTTGACGGATACAGATTTCGTAGCCGACCTCGTCAAGGGACTCGAGACCCATGCCGTACGGCATGAGTGGTGAGAGAATCATCTTCACTACTATGGCCCTACACCACATCTGCTCTTGGATGGAGTAGACCATGGTTGTGTTTTGAGTCGAAGAGGATTGGTAATGATTGCGGTTGTGTGATGGCTTGTGGAAGAGGGGAATTCACTAGGACTGAGCAGTAGGGTAGTTTTTATTTTCTTTTGGAAAGGATCGTCAAATAGGGTAGCCAGAATTGTATCTATCAAAGTTAGAGAATGAGAAGATCAGATGATTTGGATTTCAAGTTGGATGTCACTGTATCTTAGAGTAGAGCTCGCTGAGCTGGTAGGCCCGTAATCCATCAAGGCCGGCACCAGCAACGAACAGTGTCATGTCATCCCAAGATTTGCCCTGTGAGCAATCAATCTCAATAGCTGTTGACGCATTGGAGGTGAATGTGAATAAATGAATGGGCGGGTCTGAAACATCAGACCACAAGCCTTGCGGGTGAATACCATGAACAAAGGAATCATCCCCCGAATAACCAACTATTGTGCTCATCTGAATACAATTGTGCTGAACCTCTCCGTGAGTTGTGATTTCAGGAAGGCATTTAGATATGTAAACACGGCCGTTTCTTCCGAGTCTCCTCCATCTTCATGCACTCTCCCATGAACCTGCACTCACAACCTGCACTCGCATCTTCTCTCGAGCTGTTCGCAAATTCACTAAAGCGAACCTAAGTACTCCAAATCAAACATAAAACACATCCATCTCACTCTTAAGGATAGCCCGAACCCCCAGCTTCACCTAACGGACGAAACTAACCCCTCCCAGACCGAGAACACAACCATGACTTTACCAGCCTATATCATCCAAGTCAGAAGCGTCAAGGCCCCGGCGTCAAGTTCCGAGGCGGCTTCAAGCCAGGAGAAGACAACATCCGTCAGCATGACAACTTCATCGACAACCGTGTATTGGTGCGAGATGTGCCAAATCAACCCTGTTAGCAAGAAGTATGAGAAATTCTCTACGTGCTTGAATTTCCCTGCGACTTGAGGGTGTTGACGCGTAGGGTCCGGATGGAGGGCGAGGCTGTTAGTGGGGAGGCTATTAGTGGGAGGGCTAAATGGATGGACATGCGGCCGTAATGTTAGACACCAAGTCAACGAGAGGCTTGGTCCTTCGCTCAGTGCCAAACTAGTAATATACGACGTGTTTGGAGAAGATCAAACTGTACGTGAAATTGAGTCTGAAACTGCCATGGGAGCGGTTCTCTGGTGGTCTTTATGTGTGCTCAAGACTGATACCGCCCAACCCATGCAGTCGCAGCACGCGATGATAGCCGTTGGGGAATGCGAAAAGAGCTGATTGTTAATACCGCAGGCCTCACATGCACGGAGAGATGCCTAGGTGGATTGCATTAGACTAGGCCGCGGAGAATGCAGTAAGGCCTCTTGAAGATTCCGCATGGCCGACAACCTCAAAAGCTTTCGCCCGCCTTAATCCTATAAGGCCTCATATGCATCGTTAGAGGCCCTAATGAAACTTTACTAGACCCTCACCATGGTCGGACAGACCGTAATGACGTTGGAAAAGGCTTCTAACCATGCCGGAAGGTCTCTCATGAACGAAATATAGTCTATATTAAGAAAGACATCTTCCACATTGGATTAAGGGACTCTTGTCTTGACCAGAACTTTTGTGTGTGTGGTTTACACACCTGACAGGTCGCATTTGGGGGTTATGGTTTATGAAGACGATGCCGGCGGTGGACCAAGACAGTCTGTTAACTTTCTCCAACCGGGGTTAAAGACACGATGTGGTTCCAGTTTGCCACTCCATAGCATGCGTAATTAGATCGTCCGGCATGCTGTGTCTCTGCAACTTGCACGGCATTTCCTGCCTCACACGTGTTGCGCTGTACGAGGACCAGATTGGCTGAGAAGGGAAATAAACTCGCTGGCATGTGAACAGAACTACCTCAAGTGTGCTACAAACATGAATTGTGCCGCCCTGGCTAGATCAGCATCCCATCACCAGAATCCGACATAGCATGAAATGACACCAACTCACGGGACAATCTTCAACTCATACGGCTTAACCTCCAACGTGACAGGATCACACTGTGCCTACCCAATCGAATATGTCTCACCAACCATCCAGTTCAACTTTTCCCAATATGAATTAACACAGTCAAGGGGTAGGACAAAGGTTCCAACCGCAGAGAATGACACCCTACAGTCACAGACGCGACCTCATCAGTACCGTTCTACACATCATCAACCATCACACACTTACCTGTTATCTAAGTCCCCCTTATACTTAGAGCAAAACCAATCCTGCTTCACCTCAATCCAGAAGGGACATCATTCCAGACGGCCTCAATTCGGAACCATATGTCCCGGGCCAGAAACAAACATGACTTCACAGCTGGCGGTGCAATTTAACCACTCCTTACCCTCGCCGAACCAGCCGTACGGGTAATCACTCTGACCATGGCAATTTTGTGTTTCCATATCAGCAGGGTTGGTCAGTTCAAAGGAGACATATGTGGCATGGAGTGTGCTGGTGCGCCGTACTCGAAGTAGGAGTCATAATTGGCTCTCAGTGTCTAAGCGAAGTCATTGGAGAGAGACTTCTGGTAGCAGAGACTGTGGTTGGAGTTTTGGGCTGAGACCGGGAATAGGAGGTACGAAAGGAGTTATAGGAACAAGGCTGGAATCATGATTATTGGGGCCAGATTTCTTGTGAGGGAGGACCTGCCCCTTTTCTCCCTCGTGGCAGTTCAATCCTTGAGTCGTGGGGTGGTTCCACGTGGTCTTGTCTTACATGTACGGTGTTGTTACACCACATTATTAGCCTAAAGTCTTCTTCAATCATCCGCCTAAGTACAGCAGCAAGCAGCTAGTCGTTGAGGTAACTGAGGTTGGATTCACGACATTGGCATAGAATTCCCCGTTCGCGGCCTCGCGCACCTCGGGGCTTCCAGATTCTCTCCAGGGGCTATATGAGGGGGTCTTTCCTATTCCTGGGGACTATTCTTCTTGGAGCCGGCCTTCTAGAAACACCCTAATATTTGCTATCTTTCAGAAAGAATACTCACTCACGAGACAACTTTCACCTCAGAAGGTCTAACATCCAGCGTCACCGTATCGCATCTCGTGAGCGAGGCGTGATCTGTTTCCCATATCGTCCAATTTGGATTCCGCCATTCCGTCCGAGAGCGATGAAGTCTATTCTGTTTCCATTGCCGGGTGCCAACATCAGCAACGGTCTCCAATGACTACCTAGGCACCTAGGACTGAGCGTATTGCCGATTTACTACTTACGGGGTTTCCGAATCACCTTCTATACAGACCCAAGTCTGATTCTGATCGAGGAAGTACGTCGCATTGGGGTCTGTGGGGAACTGCAGGTTGACCGATAGGCGGAACTTAATATCAGTGTAGAGACTGTCGCCATGGGCAGGGTTGCAGTTTATCAACTCGGTACCGCCGCGGAAGGGGTTGTATGCATAAGGACTTTGTGCATGGCAATGTCTTGCTTGTGCTGTTGCAGGGCTGGCCAAGTCGAAGCCGACATGAGTCCAAGCAATTGCAAGGTGCGAAGGTGAGCTATACTCGACGTAGGATCCGTATCCGAGTGTCAGTGTCCACAAGAAGGTTGGAGACGGGGACGTTTCGACGCAGGTGTTTTTGCCGGAAACCAGAAGTGGAAGAAGGAGCACGAAATGCGGTAACATGGCGGAAAACATTGGTTGTGGGCTCTTAAACCCCTAAAGATACAAATGATAACGAAGCAACAAAATCTGCTTGTTAAAAACGAGACGGAAATTGGGCATCCCTCGATATATCTGTATTAGATGAAGTAAGCCCCCGGTTCTAAATTTAGGTAGACAGTACGTTTGTTGTACGCCGGGAGTAAATGAAATATGCCTTCGAGTTGACGCCGTGCTAGGGCGGATGATTAACAGTGTTGTTCACCGTATACGGGGACTTGAAAGCCTGTCTGCTAGCGTCGTAGAATGTGGTCAAATCGTATCTGTCCAAGTAGCAGAGAAGAACTTTGGGGACTCATGATTCAGGGGGCTTTGGAGCGGTTGGTGTGAAGCAGCTTGCAATTAGTATTTCAAGATACAAACTACACCAAAACTTCAGGATTAATCAACCATCCACTTCAAGCAACACCCCAGCCCCCCGCTTGAAATCACAAGACTTTCCCAAATGGCTGAAATTCTACAGTAATCGGGTCACATTCCCGCGTGAAGCTCTTAAGGACATCTCCCGGTTTCTTGTAGTCCGGGTTATAATATTCCGTCTCATTGCACGTCATGTCCAACGCAACTGTAGCTTGAGTTGTGAAGACTATCCTGCACCATCATCAGCAACCAGCAGCCCTAAACTCTCTTCGTCAGCGTCAAGAGACACTCACGGCTTCCAATCAGAATAAACTCCCCCCTCGCAAACCCAGGATTCGAACAAGTCAAGCCGCGAGTGGTCCAGGAAGCGGAACCAAGTCGAGCCCCTCAGGCCAGCAGGGACGATGCCGGAGTCCTCGCAGGTGTACTAGATATCACCGTCGTAGAAGTTGGGGGGCATCCCACCAAAGTCTGAACAGCTTATTGTATCGTTTCGGGCGGGATTGGTCAGGAAGAACGTGATGTTTCCCCAGACGTCCCTGTGGGTATAGTTGGTTGCCTGCCAGTAGGCGTGATAGCGGAGGTCCAGCGTCCAGGAGAAGTTGCTGGCGACGGAGGTTTGGAAACAGAAATCGCGGGGTGAATATGAGGATACTGAGCTCTCTGTCTGAGGGTCGGAGTAGATGCTGCGAGGGAGAAGAGAGTGGAGAGTGGGAGAAGTGTATGGGAAAGCATGATCTCGGGGGCTCTGGTATGACAAATAACTGGGCTTTGCAAAACACAAAGGTAGAAGGGCGGGATTTTGTCGAAAGAGGGTCTCCCCTTCATATGGCCATGGCCGGATCAATTTGAGGACGCAGAAATGCTTCGACCCTGATTATGCCGCATTAGCTTCAGCACGATCTCCAACCCCATAGGCCCACAGCCCACTACAAGTTGGCGTCGTGAACCTCGACCAACACAAAAAAGGGGCAAGATCAACACACCCCATGATTAAAAAAACTTCCCCATCATAGCATGCGGTGCGGCAGGCCCAAAAGATGCTAGCCATCAAGGTTGATAGCCCCAACAGGAGGCAAAAAGTGGGATAACCAGGAATCGAACCTGGGTCCTCTCGGTTTGTCGTCGCTGTTGGACAGGTCCACAACGAGAAGTACTGACCACTATACTATTATCCCGATGGTTTGATGTTGAGTCGACTGCCGTATTGTGCCCTGCAAGGGTCCGCCAAGTTCGAATTGCGCATTGGTCCAACACTAAACAAAAAAGGGGCCCGTGTGTTTGGAAATGCGGAAGGAGGGACCGACGACAACCTAAAAAGGGGTCAGCGAGATATTCTTTTCCGCTTCACGAAAGAAACATGCGCGAACACAGAAATTCCATGAGGATGCATGTCTGCGAATGATAGTCCTTGCCATGGCCAAGTCTAGAACCCCTTTGCAAGTTCAGTGGTCCTCCCAGCAGTGATATGCAGGCCGTTAACCTCCGGCGGGAGCCGACAGCGCCTCCACTCTACGGCCGCAGTGCCGACATCCTCTGTTCCAATTACCCCTCGTGACATGAGCCCAGGCCATGGAGACTGCGGCATTAGGGATGGAATCGTCACAGAATCGTCACAGAATCCCCTTACCCCTCTCGGGTGTTCTTCGCTTTGCCATATGTCGGACACGCGGGCTCTCGCCGCGCCGCGCTTTCGGATGAGGCCGCTAGAAGCCCAAAGAACCAACCAAACGGCCAATAGGGTGAGGTTTGTACACCGCTGTTGTTCCTCCCGGTTGCGTGGAGCAGTTGCATCTTCATCGTGCATTGCATTTCACCATCTGGCCTTGCTGGCTTTGCACTGGTGAAGATTTTCACCGAAGCCATGCCCAAAGGATTCAGATTCGCCGCGTGACTGCCGTAATTCGTGTGCTCATGGGAACGGGCCGGAGATCGGCGTTGCACATAATTTGGGACTATCCGATGGGTCTCTCCGAGTGGAAGAACGTTCTGGACTTGTTGAACGGAGTTTTCCGCCAGTTGCGCAAGCATCGCATCTTCTGTTGAGCCTTTGGGGGAGAGGCTGAGGCTTCATCCGTCAGAGCTTTGGTCTTCCGTTCAGTAGTTGGTGCTCAAATCGCAAATGACGCTGGCAGATCAATGTTGCTCATCCAGAATGTCGAATATTAAGGAGGCGGTCAAGCCTTGTGTGCCCTCTCGTCGTTTGCTCCTGGCTCCTTAACTCTTCATCCCAATCTCCGATTCATGTGATTCATGCCCGCGATTTCCCTATTTCTGTGTCAGACCACATCGGTGATTTAAGGAAGCCTCCTATCCAGGGCTTCACCTCCTTGCCTCAATTCTCAACGGGCATCGTCCCCAGCGCCTTGGATCTTCCTCCACAATGGCCGACTTCTCAGCTCCCACAATGCACTCGTCTCCGAGCCTCAGTCTCCTACACCACATAATAGCATGGATTGTGAGCCTGTATTTCCCGGCCCGCCCTCTCGTGTCGGAGCAGTCATCCGGCACTATGGTCGCGAAGGAGGGAGCAGTAGGCCACCAGGAGGTCTCTGCTGAGCCTGTCTTCAACGAGAAGTTTGCTCTCACCGAGGTGTTTGCTTTCGGTGAGCCCGAGTCTGAGAAAACCCCCCTTTCTTCACTCAAGCCAGCCCCCACGACAACCTCCGAAAAACGCCCCATCAATGACACCGAGAAAACCCCCATCAAACACACAGAGCAGACAATGCCACCCTCCCCCGAAGACACCTACATCCGCATCCCCGACCTCTTCTCCTCCATCATGTCCGCCGACGTCCTCATCAACCCGCAATACGCCAAGGTGAAGTGCGAAGCCGACGCTCGCATCGCCAGAATGATGATGAAAGACGAGCGGTGGGCTGCCAAGAACGCCAAAGTTGATCTTGCTTTCCTGGCGGCAGCCTGGTGCCACACCTGCGACGAGGCGACGTTGAACTTGTCGATGGACTGGAACCATTGGGTGTTCCTGTTTGATGACCGTGCGCTTACTCTGCCGTTATGTATTGTGTGTGTGATCTTGGCTAACCCTAGGGCTATACAGAGTTCGACGAGGGGCACCTCATGACCGATGTGATGGCTGCGAAAGACGAGGTGAAGCAAACCTTGGCCGTGATGGACGGGTCGCTGCGACCTTCGCCCACCGAATGGCCTATTCGATACGTGATGCAGACTATTTCCGACGGAGTTAGGAAGGTAAGTTGTCCAGCTGCCCCTGATTGTTGAATATCGAACTGATGATGTGCAGAACTCTCCTCCGGGTAACAACCCCTCTGCAGCACCATGCTGAAGTCCTTGGCTAACCCTCGACCCCAGAATTCCAGAAACACTGGATGTACATGCACCAGCTGTACTACGATGGCCTCATTCAGCAGGTCCAGGACACCCGAGACGGGAGGCTGTGCTCGTACACCGTGCAAGAGTACCTGGATTTGCGAGTGTTGACAATCGGCGTATATCCTGCCATCGCGTTGACCGAGTACGCACCTCGCCCCTGTTCCTAGCCTCCCATGCATCTAACCAACCCAATACTCGTTAGATTCTCAGAAGGACTGACGTCTATCCCCGAGCACATTCTCCAACACCCGTCGCTGGAAGAGTGTATGCGTGTCAGCGCCGAACTCGTGGTCTTGTAAGTCAACCGCGACATCCTATCACGAATGCCTGGCGATGTACTGACTCTGCAACAATGAAGGGTCAACGATATCGCATCGTTCAAGAAGGACTTGGCAAGTAGAACCTTTTCGCTTGCTCTTCATATCCTGCCAATGAAAACGATAGGCAGAGCTAACCACCAGCTGCAGGCTCTAGACATGGACCTAAACATCATCAACCTCGCCAAGAACGGCCGCCAAGGCCTCTCCACCCAGCAGGCCATGGACGCGGTCGGGTTGATGATAGACAGCTGCTACCAGCGCTGGTACCGCGCCCTGGCGAACATGCCTGTATGGGGCGAGAAGATCGACCGCGAGGTGCTTCGCTTCGTCGGCGTCTGCCGGGACGTGGCGCTGGGAAATCTCCACTGGAGGTATGTCCATACTTGACCTTGTCCGTTCTAAAGCCCCGGACAGAGGCTAACAAGAGCAGTTTCCGGACCGGCCGGTACCTGGGAGGACCGCAGGGAGTCGAAGTGCGCGAGACACGGAAGTTGAGAATCCACAACCTGCAAAAGGAGTCGGCATTGGCGGCAGTAGACCGGGAATGCCTTGAGATCGCTGCGATTTACACATAGGGGGGGCGGGTGCTCACGTATTTTGGCGTGAAATCCGGTGTTTGTAACAGTGGCGTTGTCCTTGTCATGTCTCAGTTCCAACTCCGAACCCTCCGAACCAAGTAGACTTCTGTTTGCATGTCTGCCTCTTTAATTATTCAACGCTGATTGGTGGCGGCGGCGGGTGGTCAGCACAATACTAGTAAAGACAAATCGCAAAGGAATGCAATACCACCTCCAACCCTTGGTACAGTGCCATATTGGACCGTTGCGCGACCCGTGCATCGTCAAGGGTGGACATCATTGCAGGACACACGTGTCGGATATAGAGTGCGACGCGGAGTTTGGGTATGGGACGGGGTTCACGGATGCTTACACCCATTAGCCCCTTCAATCGGTTAGCTAGCTGGGTAGAAGAGTGGAAATCGTCGCCCGAAGTCCGATCGCCAAGAACTGTTGGCCGCATGTAAGACAAACGTTGCGCTGACCGCTGGCCGTACCACCCATAGTGGCAGGATTACAGGATTGCAGGATCGCGTCCCACCCTGTTGGAAATGTTTGCCGAGTCTGGAATTGACAGGTGGTATATAACCACCAAACCGCACTGCAACGCCTCTCACCGTGCCTGTCCACCCTCGAATCCCAGCTTGTCTCCCCATGAGCGACGTCTTGAATCCCCCAACATGGAGATTCTCAACCTCAGCTAGCCCCAGTGGGCACTGGTAGCTTCTTCCTACCTCGTTGTGGTTCGAATCCTGCGATATCGACGCCGCGACAAGATAACCCGCAGGTTTCCGACTCGAGAATCGATGGCCACCATGACGGTCGAAGAGGCGTTCGATATCCAAGCCGAGCTGAGCGAGCTGGAGTTTCCGTATTTCTTCAATACCGCGCCCCTCTTTGGCTTCTTCAAAGTCTGTTTGTTCGACCACCAACCCCGCCCCCAATCTCTTGGTACTAACTTGTCCTTTCGCAGACCTACGGCATCCCAACCATCTCGGAGCTCCTCGTCAAAAACAGGTCAGCTTTCCAAGCCCGAGAACGCCTCCAAACGCTCCGCCGACACAGGCACAATCATGTCAGAGACAACAACACGCCCAAACTCCGAGCGCAGAGTGCAAGCCTTGGCGCGCATGAACTATATGCACGGTCTGTACCGCAAGGGAGTCACTCCATGTCATCTAACCAGGCCACGCCCTCGTCGAGACTACCAAGCCTGTCTTCGCCATCTCCTTCTCGGTTTAGCAGCTTTTCCTGGACGATGCGACATAACTTGGTAATAGCCCTGCGTACGCTACATGGTGCTGCTGGCGTATCCCTACCTTTGAGATATTCGCGATGATGCTGACGACCTCAGTAGCAAAACGAAGAAGCGTCACGCGGAGCTTCGGGGTCTTGAGGTCATGAAGGACAGCTGCTTCCGACTAATGTCTGTCTCCTTGGGGGAGATGCGGCCGAGCTGGTGGAGGCAATGCGCGGTCGGCCACCGCGGGAACTATAAGGCCGTAATTACAAAACCCGGCAAATTAGTGGGCTTTTTTTCTCCCAGGCCTACTTCTAGGCAGATTGGGCACTTTCATCGGGAGCGCCTCCCGCAGGAAGGGGGATTTGATACAATGTTCGGAAGATTTGTCTCGTTTTCTCATTCAGGGATACTGCAGATCGATCAACTCGCACGACATGTTGTACATCGAAGAAGGCAAGGCGCGTACATACACCCAATAGACTGTTCAACTTCATTGAGTAGTGTCTATGTAAGGTTGCTAGCTACCGAGATTGGAGGTCGGCGCCTAATAGGTAGTGTGCGATATTGACCCCAATAAATCCATCCGAAGAATAAGTGTCTCGTTTTAATCTCATACAATCACCAAACGAATTGCCTCTGGGTTGCCCAACGCCCCAACGCGCCTAACAGTAGACGATACCGCAGGTCACGGCGCACGGAAGCTGCGGGAAAGGAGGAGATACACAGGTCTCGATAGATTTGTCGTACAGGTATTCATGCGCGCAACCGCGCTTGGCGAGGTGCTCGAGAACTGCGTGTGTTTAAAGGTTAACTGGACTGTTGGAAGTGGTGCTCCATAGAGCGCAATCACATAACATGATCAGTTAGGACGCTTCCCTCGAGACCAGAATTCGCGGCCGGGGCGGCATAGGTGCCGATGAGGAGAGTGAGAAGGGTGGCTGAGATGGTGAAACGCATGTTGACGGGTGTTGGTTGGCGTTTCTATGGTCTATTTTATGAGCTTGAAGAGTGATATGAATGTCCTGTGAGCTTGAAGAGTAAAGATGAAACTAATTAAAATGAAATGAATATGGTCTTAGGGCTTTATTTATACATGTCTGAAGCCGGGAAAAGCCAGTGTCTCCTAAATGCTAACTTTTACGTCACTTACCTCTACCAGATCATCGATGACTACAGAAACAGTAAGTACTGTCAACATGAGGCCTCCTACCATGCTGTGAGGGACACCTTGTGCTGAGTTTCTTCATAAGATCAACCGGGGACTCCGATTGGAGTTGGAGCTGATCGAATTCCACGCAGCAAGATCGAGAGAATTGACGGAATTCAATAGAGAAATTCGTAGCGGTGCCACTTTCGTGTCACCCGGAGTGGAACTTGAATAAGTCGGGGACCAAAAAAAAAAAACCACCACTCGCGTCATCATGACCTAATTAGGCCTAGCGATCAGCAGCCTCTATAAAATAATACCGCGTCGCGATCCCACAACCCCCATCATCACCATTTTTTCCTCCTTCAATCCAAGCCATCGTGGAGAAAACATGGTTTGAAGCGCTATTTCAACTGTTCTGGAAGCCCAGATACTCTTTTAATCAAAAAATGTTAGCGAGAGCCGACATTGTACTGTATTTTATTACTTGTGGTCTTTTGTGGTAAGCGTCGTGGTGTTTTGGGGATATTGGATTTATTGTAGCGATTAGTGGATAAACTGCATTGTCCTTTTTTGTCCCCGACTTGATAGGTAGGCTGTACGGGCCTCCTATTATATTTCTGAAGTTACACTAAGTATTTGAGCTCCAAGATCGTCTGTCGCCACCTAATATCCTAAACGATCAATACTCATGCTCATTGGGCGAGCGGTTCTTTTAAGTGGGTGGGTTGGTATCCACCAGCTTATTCAAGGGAGGATTACATGTAAGCCAGCTGATAATCTCGATGCAGTCAGACGAACTTAACGCCCGCCATTCCTGTTTGATCCCGGAGCCTGCCGCAGCTCGAGCTTGATGTGGATGTCCCATCCCCCAGAAAACAGCGTCATTAGTCAGTAACACTGTCGATCGCTCCAAATATGGCTAGACCAGTCAGGTTCGAACTAAATCAAACCCAAGCCAATGGAACGGCACAAGGGTATAGTCAGCGGTTGCCGACAGCTTCCATCCTCGCTCCACAAACCACTCACCGTATTTCCTCTGGATATCATTGAGCACGAAGCCGATCTTACCACCACTAGCAAGCTTGGCAAGCGGATAGATGGTGGTGGAATGTCAGAATGATCCAGGGACGTGACGCAGGCGCCGCCATGATCGAAACGCCCAAAAGAAGACAAGAGCTAAGAAGCATCTCCTCGTAAGCCTTACGCTCGGTCGGGCACACAACCGGCCGGTTTTGCTGGCATTTACGGATTTTGTTCTTCTCAAGCCTTTGCCATTTGCTATAAGCTAGATTTCGCTAGTACCTAAGCCGTTGACGTACCTTCTCTGGGGTATTCTCGCTATTGATCTGGAGGGAGAGCCTCTTAATTAAGTGCTTTAGACGAAAATGATATTAGCCAGCTAGAAGACAGTCTCCCCGAATTAATCCCGGGTTAAGGTTTAGGAATATTCAAGGGCGCGAATGTTTCATATTGTCTGGTATCGACCATAATTCTACCCTGAACGTGCCGTTGTCTCTATGCATCTGGCCCCCAGAGATCTGGGCGTGTTCTAGTTTCCTCCTTTTCTTCTCCCTCAAGGCATTCCTAGCCTCCTAAGTAACACAACTAGGTCAATGAGAACTAGACACTGCTCTATCGCAAATCAAACGTCTTCCCTTCTTCGCCAATGATGATATTCTCATTCATAGATCCTCCCACGTAATATCCCCCAACAAATAAATATCCATCATCAGCCGGGCGAAGCACGAAGGGGACTCGGCCCCCGTTGAAGCCACCACGACATCCGGTCGTTTGCATCGTCAGGGGTTTAATTCCAATTTATCCGTCGCTGAGAACAAAGAGAATATGTATAGAGCCGGCATTATGCCACCTGGAATAACCCTCGTACCAGTTCGCGCCGGGATAGAAGTACGCTAGCTCTCGAGAGACAAAGTCAGCAGTCGGCTCATCGAACTTTTCCTTCATAATCTCAAATAGCCCTGTCCGCTTTTTTATATATTCAGGATCATTTGTCATGCCCGATCTCCAATCTGTCGAGATAAACGCATCGACCGAGTTTCTGTTTAGACGCCGGTGGTTTCGCCACGCCTGGGTGGTACCGAAGGTCGCCGGCGCCCGCCATATACTTTTTATGCGTGCCAGACTGCGCTATCGACACCTACATCATGGGTCTCGTCCTGTGTTGGCAGACCATGCAGGGCAAGGACGCAGGTGTCTCCATCCTACCTGACAAAGACAAGGCGATGCTCGATGAGATTTGTCATGATGAGTATCCCCCTTTACATGTTTAAGAGTGAGGACTTGACGACGGTACTAAGGATCGAGACGGCAGAATATATAAAATGATCGAGACGGATGCGCCGATTATTACCTACAGGACGCGGAAACTGCTGGCCGTTTCTACATGTTCGAGATACTATGGCTTGGCTTCGGTTGCTGGGTGGCTGGGCGGCTGGGCGGCTGAACGCTCTGTACAGGCAATTGTGGAGCTTGCAGTAACTATATTTAAGCCTCTTGTGGCTGTTGTGGCTGTTTTAATTGTAGTAGGAATACTAGCAACCGCCGTAGAAGACGCACAGTGTAGCGGGGAATGTAGAACGAAGAAGTTAGTCCGTACTTTTTTCTGTCCTCTAGGAGCCGCTAGATACATAACTCGGCCACATAACCCATGCGGGACACCGCAAGAAGCTGGTTGGAGATGTTGTCAAAAAGTCCCAGGGAATCTTTCTTTGGGTCGCTCTTGTCGTCAAGGGCCTGAGAAATGAGATCGAAAACGGAGTTGACGATATTCAGTGGTTGATCAAGTCCCTAGACACTCTTCCAGTGGACCTTGAGGAGCTTTATAAGCACATTTTCAAGTCATTGCCCACTCCGATTCGCCAAAGAGCGTACCGCACGCTAGCCATGACGGATGCAGCGACACGGCACAAGCTGGGAATCACGCCAACCGGGTACTCCTTCTCTACCGATTATGAATTACACCCCGAGCGTATAATGCAAAAGCCGTTCCTCAAAGCTATGAATGGCAAGTTCTCGCCCACACAACGAGCCGAACTCGGCCACAAGCTTCTTCGAGGGTGGTGCGGCGGATTCCTTGAGACTACCAAAACGAGAATCGACCACTTTGGCGAAGGCGAGATTATCCAATACAGCCACCGCTCTATCCCGGAATTCTTGGTTTTGTCCGATGTGAGGGACGAAATGGCTTCGTACCTCGCTGGTTTCGATGCACTGGATGCCGTCTCCCAGTTGCTTTTGGCCGATATCTGTCTCTCTAGAGGCCGTTGCTACGGTGCCTCTTTCATCAAAGCCCTAATAGCTGCTCGACACCAGGCTGGGCTGGAGAGAGCGCCCTATCAGTTTCTCAAAAGCCTGGAGCTGGCCGTTCGCCCGGTCGATCAGCCAGCCCTGAAAGCCTATGACACGGACTCAGTGGCTCTGGAATATGCTGTCCAGTCGGATTATTCCACTTCAGGGTGGTTGGTGGTCACGCAGGCGGTTTCGTGTTCGGGACAGCACAGGTCTGTGGTACGGCAGGAACTTCTCCATCCCATTTGCTCCTGTTTGCAGATCAGAGGCCACGGCTATCCCTTGTGGAAACTGAGAAACGACCCCAGCGCCACCAAAGGCGCCACCCAGATGATTCTTCTCGCTTATTTGATCTTCCAGCTGCAATTGAGAGTGCCGGATTTTGACCTTTCGCACATGACTGTTTTGGAACTGCTGTTGGAAACAGGACTCCTTGACATCACAACAACGTTGGGCCTCATCGAGTTCTCTCACTCCCAATTTACTCTGGCACCCACTTCTACGGGAAGATTGTCCGTCTGGCAGCACTTTCTAGTTGGAGGGTGCGTGTTCCGTTCCCTTTATGCTCGGTTCATCGTGGCGCCGAAATTCGTTTTGAGACGCAACGCCGCGTTGTGCGATACTGTGACCCTGTTTTTGAAACACGGTGCACCCCAAGATTTCTCGGCAAAGGGCGATTCCAAGACCATCAAATTTTGGTTTGGAGGTGGCAGAGGTGGAGATGGACGAACCAAGAGTTTCACGCTGCTATTTCAGGGATCAAGGCCGGAAGCCCCGGGACCCAAATATTTATCTCCACCGCCGCGACTATCCATCACTGAGCACGTGGATCGAGGATTTGGACCTCAAACCAAAGAGGAAGAAGGAAATACTACTCTTCCTCTACAAAAACCAACAGTCACGACTGTTTAGCTTTGTGGCTGGTAAGATTTCCGTGCAAGTTATTTTCTGGATTCAGCTAACAGTCTACCTACCTTGCAGCGTTGGCGATTCTCATTTTACTGGTGGCCGTGATTTGGCAGCCCTGACACACTCACGTCATTAGCACGTCGATATTTCTGTACGTGCCCCATCACAGTGATAAAAACTGTCCTTGACGTTGACGCTCCAGTCCAGATCATTTAAACATTGACGCTTTACTAACTAGGTAGGTAGCTCTAGGTTGTGATCCACCACATGCTGACCGACTACCTGACAGCCGCACCATGCGACTGGAGCCGGGCTCATCTTTCCTGCCGGTCGGATCCGCCGTTTCCTGCGCCGAGGCAGGTTCGGCAACATGTTCCGAATCGGCAAAACGGCACCTGTGTATCTCGCCGCCGTACTCGAGTACCTCCTCGCTGAGATGATGGAGCTTGCTGGAAATGCTGCACGCGATGACAAGAAACCACGCATTCCGCCGCAGCACATATTCCTGGCAGTCAACAAAGACGTCGAGCTGGAGCAGCTCTCTGCTTCGGATTGAGTTTCCTGACGGTACCTTGTGTGACAGGCCGGGAGAGGATCCAGGAAGATCGGGAGAGAGTGTAATCCAGCCGAGAGCATTATAAGGAACAGGCTGTAGTAGCATTACGTGTGACAATGCCCATACTGCTAGACGCTTCGATTGCATTGCAACAGGGCTTGAATGGATTGGGATACACCTCCCTTGTATTGGAATAGGCTGGGAGAGAATGCAGGAAGACCTCTCGCGGGTATGACATAGCCCAGAATACTGAGACTCACGGGCTGGATGAACAGTACGTGTGGCATTACTCAGGCTGTTGGACGCCTTGATCGCACGGCAATAGGCCTTCAAAGCATCGAGATATGCCTTGGCTGCATTGGAAGATGCCGTGGCAGATTGCAGGAAGACCGCTCGAGAATGCAGGACAGCGTATAACACCGAAACGCACTGGGTGTGTCGACGATATATACGCCTTTCTTGGATTGTTAGAGGCATTGGTTACACTGGAAGAGACTGTCGGGGAATGCAGAAACACCTCTTAAAAACACGGAAAAGCATACAAAACTTATATACAGAGCTTGCCTTGATAGTGAGAGAGTGCTATTCCTGCCCCGGTCGCTGCTCCCACCTAATCTTCCGGCACACTCCCTCTTTCTCACCCACCGCCTTGTCATCAACACTCGCGACCAGAGCCTCTACTACAGACTGAGAAGGCCAGTCGTGTGCTCCTTTCGTCCCGCTGATGTTTAGTTCGACCAGGGCTTCGCCATCGTCACATATGCGTCCCGGTCCTCTTTGAAGCGGATAAATATCCGCGTGGCGTCCCGCTCAACCATGCCCACCGCAGCATTGGAGTGAGAGGCTACCACCGCACTGTTGATTCTTTTATGAGGGACATGGCAGCCATCGCGTACTCGTCCTCGTCAGCCCAGCGGTAACTGTGAAGGGAATCTTTGCAGCCTCTGCCATGGCAACCTCGAATTTGTCGCGCTTACCGCGGTTGCCACCTTTCCCGCGTTTACCTTTCGCTCTCTTCGACCTCTTGTGCTTCGGGTGGGACAGCGCATCGTGGGTTAATTGGCCAGCGTCGTCATCTGTCGCAGCGTCCTGTCGGTCGAGCAAGCTGAACCGGTTGTTGCGCAGCAGTTTGTCAACGTCCTCCTTGCGTCTAGCCCGATACTCATCGCCTCCGGATTTCATCTCTCTCCCGCGGTTAAGTATTCGATACGCCTCGGTCAGTGTGTCGATAAAAGACTTGTGTCCTTTGTTGCTCTTCTTAACACGCTCGTCTGCGATGTGGGCCATAAGCTGGAAAAAACTGTACACCTCCGTTCTAGCCTGAGAGGAGTCGGTCTGGGCAGAGAAGAACGGTTGCCGGAGTCGTGCCGGGAGAAGTGAACTTGCAAGATGGGCTGCGATATATTGCCATCCACCACTGTACGGCATTGATATAATAATGTGTTGGCAGGATGATGCCGGAGTACCTACCCCTGACGCACAAACAATGGAATTTGCCATGCAAACCTTGCCAATTCCGCCTTCCGTTGCCGTCCTTGAAGCGTCCAGCTCATCAATGTGGCCAAGCTGCGTCTCGTGAATCAGCGGAGAAGGGCTGCAGAGAAGCAGGTGAAACTTGCGACCTGTGCGTTTTTTGTTGCTGTAATATATGCATGAAGCTTCTCGTCGCGGATGATAGTTTTGTATTGGTCAAACACACCCGCTGACCACTCTTCCTACATTAAGATACGCTAGGAGGTACGTTAGCTTGCCGGGCCAGAAAATAATTCCTGCCTAATTTTCGTGTTTTCTTCAGATTATTTACATATCGTGCTATCTCTTAAAAACTCTTAATTATAAGGGTTTCCTTAGAAATTCGAGAAAATTTGAGAAAATTAAAAACTTTCCACATCTAGACATATCTGCCTGCTAGTTTCCCTGTTTAAACTATTCTTACCTGTACCTTTCACTGCCTCCAGCCACTTCTCTGACATTTTGAAATATTGCCTACACTTTTTGCAATCTCCCCTCCTTTCCTAAGATCTCTTCCGATGTTTATTATTTATGCCTCTGCAAATATCCCTTGCTTGCACTTTTGCTAATATCACTTCTCTGCATTTTTGCCAACCGCTGTGCATTCCCTGGGTGTTTTTAACATCGCTGGCTGAACATTACGCACTTGCCTGTCATAACATACCGGGCATGAAATGAATACCTCTGACAATTACATTTTCCCTCTTCAAATATGTTTAGACGTTGCGGGATGTCATTCACTACCGAGAAGCAGACTTGGGAAGTTGCGCTACAACGCTCTATCTCTGCTATATGATAGGCTCTAAGATGAATAGTTTGCAGAAGGAGCGAGGGAGGACAACACAGCCTCAGCTGAAATTCGCCGGCATTGCTCACGGCATAGATCCGGTCTCTCATTCCCGCTATTTTCATTCTCTTGCGCAACTTGCCAGATGGCAGGCAGTCCCAATGATTGATATTGAGCGTGGCGGGCCTTGCGCATCTGTGTCTGCTCCCGGAACGCCTTTACTCTGGCGTCCATCCGAGCCTCGTAACCGTCATACTTGTGCTCGTTCGTGTCGGTATCCGGAAAAGCCAGTATCAGGCAGACCCTTGCGTCATTCCTTTTCCGACTACCTGGCTTCTGCCATTTGGCGGCTCGTACGCCTCCACTTCTTAACGAAGTGTGGGTCTGGGACTAGCCTGCAATTGATGTGGGCGTCGAACCCCAAGGCGTGCCAGGCGGTCGCATCAATCTCGGCTTGACCATGTTCGTCGACCCCGGACCTTCCAGCTTCTTCAACTTGCCCTCGCTTGTGCGCAACACATTGAGAAGCTGTCCTGTGACAAGGAGTTAGTTGATGCACAGTCTTGCTCCATCCCCGCAGCAGATCTCACTGAGTTTAGGTTGTTTCGGCCCGGATATCGCTGTCTGATACCCACTCCTATCAGGGTTCCAGCCTGCCACGCCGTAGGATAGCAAGACGGACCTCCGTCGAGCGTTGCTGTCTTCTGACGGGGGGTGAGCATCAATCTCAGAAGGAAACATCTCCAGCCGGTTGGCTTAAGGTTTCTTCTTTGAGGATTAACACGCCCAGGGAGGCAGGGTCGCTGTGGGCGCCAACACTTTGCTTCCGGCCTGGGCTTTTAGGAATTGCGGTAGCAACAAAGGTAACTGGTAGACGAACTTGAAGGGAAACGAGGACAAAGTCTGGTCTAGGTCTGCCCCGGATCCTTGGCGGCGGTCTGTCTCGTCTAGCCCCATGCAATCGGGAGATTTGCTGCCTTCTGCATTGCTATTTCCTGTAGCTTGGCCCACCTCGTCCATTTCCTCAGGCTTCCCGTGGGAACTGTTGATCCATTGTTGGACCCGCGCCGGCAAAACTGATCGATATCAACATTGACGATATCTGTCCTTTTTCTCAACTCGATCTTGTTTCGTGGTGGAAGATTGCTGCTACGCCAGTCGTCATCAAATGGGGCGCCATCCCAGAGCGGCCCCACGTCGTCCTCCCCGAAGATGTACTGCTTCCACCCAATCTGCTGGTATATGTCGAAAGCGGCCGGTGACACTTAATTGGGATCGTCCTTTTTCCTTGCCTTTGAAATTGCCCCACAGTCGTAGTTGACCGCAAGCATTGCCAGCCAATCTTCCGGGGAGGGCAGGGTGGGTGTGACGGGGCTGGCGTTACATACGCTAATGCAGGGAACTGCTACAACTGCCCGCTACACCAAAAGGTATGTGCAAGTTGACTAACCGTTAGTCATCTTGCTAGTTCCCACTTATTACCAACCCGCTACAGTGGGGAGCTTAAGCTGCGTCCCGTCGTCCTTTGGATCCGACCAGGTTCTACCAGCAGCCATGTGCGCAAGGATTTCTTCCCTTTTTTCGACGGTACACTGCTTCCGAAACTAGATGTAGACACAGTGCCTTGACCGTCCAATCACTTTGCCTTTGTTGTTGACAAACGGAAATCGCAATCGCGGACCGGTTGGCGTGTCCGTTTTGACGATTTGGTGGTAGCGCACGTCGCGAACGGCTGCAGGGGTCGCAGATGGCATCCGGTTTGCAAAGACCCTGTGATTGCGTTTGTGTTATAAACTGTGTGTTATGAGCTGTGTTTGCGTTTTCGTTACAACCTTACAACCTGTCATATGAAGCAAACATTCCCTTCCCCGAGTCCTCACACCCATATTCCGTGTTCAGACATTATCACATGAAGACAAAACAGTCACATTGTAATATGTATCAAGCTATTCCACCGTCAAGAACGCCAAGCGAACGCAAGACACCAGCCAATCAGATAAAAGGGACGTGTTACCCAAGCGCTCGACCTGGTTTTCGGGCATCAACGCTTAGCCCCGCATGCCCAAGCCGCCTGCATGCAGGTGCTTCAATCTTGCAGACTGCGCCACCGCCCTCTCTTTCAGCTTCTCGCTGCTCCCCGAAGCCGGGCCGGGGTCTGTCAACTTCACCCAAACTCGCGATAGTGCCCGCAAGACAAATGCCTCAAATAGAGGGCGCCGCTCCAAAACGACATGTCTGCATCGTCGGCGCGGGGGTATCAGGGCTTCGCTGCGCTGATGTCCTCCTGTCACATGGTTTCAAAGTCACGATCCTCGAGGCGCGCGATAGGATAGGCGGGAGGGTAGCGTCCCTTTTCCTCCTCTCGAAGAGTCAAATGCCTGACCTCTGCTAACATTCAAACGCAGATATGCCAGTCCGATGACCTCGGCTACACAGCTGACATCGGGCCCAACTGGATCCATGCCTGGACGGACTCCGACGAGCCCCATCCCGTGTACAAACTGGCCACTGACACAAATACCCCGCTGCACCACTGGAACAACAAGCAACTCATCTTCAACCCGGCGGGGGAGCCCCTCCCGGCTGAGCAGACGGAGCGGTTGTCGACCTTGCTGTGGGAGATTATCGACGAGGCTTTCAAGTTCAGCGAGAAGGCGCGCGATGAGGATGACGGGAAGGGGATTCCGAGCCAGGATTCTCTGCAGGACTTCATACGACGCCGCGCAGAGGAGGTTGTGGCTGATGAGGTGGAGCGCAAGCTCTTGGTGCAGATGAGTGAGGTGTTTGGTGCGTATGTGGGCGAGCCTGTGTGGAAGCAGAGTCTGAGATTTGCATGGATGGAGGAATGCTGTGGCGGAGGTGTGTGCTCCCTGACCCCTGACTTCATTGGAGTCGATAAGACTGACGCGGGCGGACAGACGAGATGTTTGTCGAGTCAACCTTCTCCTCGATCCTTCAGCGCGCCGCGAAGCCAGCACTAGACGGTGCGAGTATCCGTCTCGGCACGCTCGTGACGAGTGTCGAAACGCCCGAAGGAAGATCAACTGGACGCCCTGTAGTCATCACAACCTCGGCCGGCGAGACGCTATCCTTCGACGAAGTCGTCATGACCAGCCCTCTCGGTTGGCTAAAACGCCACCAGGATGTATTTTCTCCTCCACTTCCTCGGCGACTGACGGCAGCAATCAACGGCATCTCGCTCTCCCAGCTCGAAAAGGTCTTTATCACCTTCCCTCGCGTCTTCTGGAACGAAGATCCGGCAGCAGATACCTTCCCCTGCTACAGTAACTGGCTCACCCCTGGGTACGCTACTGAAACCAACCCACAGGGCTGGCCCCAGGAGATCTGGGATCTGTCGACTTTCCGCGAGCCGAATAACCACCCGACCATCCTTTTCTACCTCTACGGCGACTGCTCGCGTCACATCGTGAACATGATCCATGGGAAATCAAAAGTGGAAAAGACCCGTCTCCTAGATGAGTTCTTCCGCCCTTATTACTCCCGCCTTCCAGGATTCAACCCCGATGATACTGATTGTAAGCCGAAAGCGATCCTCGCGACCGAGTGGCTGAAGGACGGGCTGAGCGGATTCGGGAGTTATTGCAACTTTCAAATTGGCATAGAGGAGGCGGACAAGGATGTGTTGGCGATCAGGGAGGGTTGTCCGGATCGCAGGTTATGGTTCTGTGGCGAGCACGCTGCTCCGTTTGAGGAGTGTGGTACAGTGGCCGGTGCATACTTGAGTGGCGAGTCAATTGGGAAGAAGATTGCAGCTGTCTATGGAACCGAGGTGGCTGGTCCGGCGAAGGACGGAGACTAGGAACCCAAGATTAGCAGTATACGGAAAAGGTTACACACATATGTGCTTACACCACAACTCAAGGAATATACCGGCCGTCAAACTTTAGTCACACCTGAACTCTATACTCCCATCAAACTCCTCGCCAGGCGGGATCCTCTGTAGCTGTCGCGCAAGGACCAGAGCCTCCCTACCAGTCATCGTTTTGGTAATCCCTCCCTCCGTCCATACCGGAGCTGCTTCAAGGCAAGTTCCGCCGTTGAGGCTTCGCTCTCCTTTCTTCTAGATTACTCGTATGTCGCCGGCTCCGCCTCTTTCTCAAGCTCCGAGTCCTCTCTCGTCGTCATGCGGCCAATCTCCAGACTGTGGTTGCGAGAAACAAGTCATTCGAAGAACGGGCCGGCATTGGGAACTACCAAAGTCGTCAACTGTTATTTGTCCCAAAACGGCAAGTTTCAATTGGCATTATGGCGCATGCTTCCTCTATTTCCGTATCTTAGAGACAACGCCTCACACGACACGGGACATGAGGGTTTTTACCCTGCGATGCTCCATCCCAATGGCTTGCGGTCCACTGCCGTAGGGCTAGACGGTCAGAAATGGCAGGCTAATATCAAGTCCCGCCGAACACATGTTCGCCGCGCCGGATTCCGAACCGATTAGCAAGCGCGCCAATTGGGCGGTATTCTGTCGGTGCGGGGACCCCAGGAAATACCTTACACCAGGTGCTCTCCCACGGAACGGGATCTCCGGCAATTTGGTGGTTTGTCTACGCGACCCGGACCGCTGTCAGTCATTTTGCCTAGTACCGGCATGGTAGCATTATCAGTCAACGCCAATGGCAAGATATCCACAGTCCAGCTCACACCAGAGACACATAAATACAATGGCTGGACCTATTCTGGACAGGAAGCCGCCTTAGCGGACCAGATCAGCAGTGCAAGTACCCCTGAATCAAGATGAAGGCCTCCATCCTCCTCTCCCTCCTCGCTGCTGCCGGCGTGCAGTCAGCCACAGTCCCAGCCCCCATGGGCATCGTCCCCCGTCAGGCAACAACCGCTTCCCTTTGCGACTTGTACGCCTACTGGTCGGGCTTCGGCTACGAGCTGCTCAACAACCTCTGGGGCAAAGACGCAGCAACCTCCGGCCAGCAGTGCACGTACCTCGATGGCGCCTCCACCGCCGGCATCAAGTGGCGCACGACGTGGAAGTGGGAGGGAGGCCAAAACAACGTCAAGAGCTACCCCTATGTTGGCCGCATTGTGACCAAGGGCACCAAGATCAGCGCTGTCAAGAAGATACCAACTTCAGTGACGTGGCAGTACGATAATGAGAATATTCGTGCGAATGTGGCCTATGATGTGTTCACGGCCGAGGATCCGAACCATGTGAACAGCAGTGGGGATTATGAGCTCATGGTTTGGTAAGTTGAACATCGAAGAAAGGAGTTAAGGCCGATTAAAAAGCTAACATTTGTGTCGTAGGCTGGCTAGATTCGGAAACGTCTACCCCATCGGCCAAGTCGCTGCCACAGTCACGCTGGCTGGCAAGACCTGGGACCTGTGGACTGGATATAACGGAGCCATGCGAGTGTACAGCTTCGTCCCGCCCTCCGGCACGATCAAGAACTTTAGCGCAGATCTCAAGGAGTTTTACAACTACCTGGAGAAGAACCATCAGTTCCCTGCCAGCAAGCAGAACATCATTGGTGAGTCTTACCACAATGCTGAACCTGGAAATGAATGTGTGAAGCTGACATGTGCACGCAGTCTACCAAATTGGCACTGAGGCTTTCACCGGAGGACCTGCGACGTTTACGTGCTCGGCGTTCTCGGCTGAAGTTGTCTTGTAATTGCATAGATGTGACGAGGGGCTTTGTTTCTCCAAACGATGTTTTTGTTGTCGATATTGCCAGCCCCCTTTCTCAGTGCCCCAGTGATTGTACTGTATGCGTACAGTGCCTGGCACACCAACCAATGTCGTGCTGAGTCCGCACCTGAAGTAACGACCTGCAGGGTCTCCACCCTATTGATAGGTAGGTACCATAGCTTCAGATAACAGCTTTGATTTCGTTGGCGGCTCGGGAAGCCTCCCGCAACAACATTGCCCAAACCCCGGGCAGCTGTGCGCCGGCTTTTCCCCCGGTTGGGCTCGGGATTCGCTTTGTTTTCGGCCTCTGGTTGGGCAGAGCCAAGCCCATGCACCTCTCCCAATGGTTCTAATTTGTTTACTCTGCGGGGGCATACGAGTGGCGTGCATGCCATGAGGCCTACAGCATCGCGGTCCAGGCGATTGGTCTTGATTGGGTTGAGGATTGGAGAGGGGGCGTCATGGTGATACGATGAGGCCTACCACTAATTTCGAAGCAGATCTCCCACATCCGAGAACCTCGTCCGCGCGTTGGCCAGCGCCATTGCGGTTTGACGTCAGCGTGGTTGGGACGCTGCAACACAGACGATATAACCAGAGCATGACCTGGGAACATACCGGCATCATTCTGTTTACTCCTGTCATGTCTTCTTTTTCCTGCTCGACGCTCCTTCCAGCTCAGCACTCCACGTTTGCTCCAGATCACCACGGTCCCCGTCAGGAGAAAATGCCACCCGCCGAGTGCGTCGTCTGCCTCGAGCCCAAGGCGGCATCCAGCTTCCCCACAGCACCACTGACAAACACATGCGACCATGTCCCGTGTACATGCCTGGATTGTGTCCGGACCGCGATAACTATCGATCTCAGCGGGAAAATGTGGTCGCGCATCGCGTGCCCGGAGTGCGAAGAGCTTCTAAGCTACGAGGCAATACAGCTGTATGCGGACGACGGAGCGAGACAAAGGTACAATGATATGTCGATCCGCCAGGCGCTGGAGGGGGTCGAGGGGTTTGTTTGGGTATGCCACTACGACCATGAAACATAGGAGTACCTTGCTAACATGATGTTGTCAGTGCGCGGCAGGCTGCGGAAGCGGACAGATCCACGACGGGGGCGTCGACCAGCCCATCGTTACATGCACCTCGTGCGGAGGCCAGACGTGCTTCCATCACAAGTCGCTTTGGCACGCTGATGTGTCGTGTGAGGAGTGGGATCTGATCCGGTCTTTCCCAACACCGTCGGGCATACATGGGAGTGATGGCCCGAGTAACGGCGAGATCCTCGATCGTATCCGGCGGGCGCAAGAGATACAGGCCAGCGAAGAGGTTGTCGGGAAGATCTCGAAGCTGTGCCCGGGCTGTGCGAGGAGTATTGAGAAGAATGGGGGGTGGTGAGTCGCTTCGTTTTTGAGACTTGAGTCTCTACTGATGAATAACCTATCAACAGTTCCCATATGACATGTGAGCATACATTTCCTTCACCACCTTGATGTTTTAACAAAAGGTAAAAGCTACGGCTGACCGCCACCAGGCTCTGGCTGTTCTCACCAGTTCTGCTGGCAGTGTGGCAAGCCGTGGAACGAGCACATCCGCTGCGAAGGTGGCTTCAACTATGCCTACTCGGCCTGACCAAGCTTGCCCTACCAATGTGGCTCCAATGGTCAGTACACCGGCTGACAGTGCTGTGGGCGACGGAGCAGGTATCAAGTGTCGGTACCAGTTCTGCTGGGAGTGTCTGGCCGATTACAAGGAGATTGTCAGGACAGACAACAGTTCTCACGGAGAGGACTGTCCCTTTCACACGGATAACCTGCCGCAATAGCTGAGTAGGTAGGTAGGTATGATGAGTAGCGTGCGGTACGCTTCAGCATGGACGAGATGATGATGGTTTAGCAAGATAGCATGATCAAAATTTGAACTGTTGATACCCTATCTCTGATCATAATGCTTCATGACCATGTCCAGCGAAGATCGTGTGGTCTGAGCTGTGCTCGGCGCTGAAAGGATCTTTTTCCTTTAAATCTAAATTACTTTCAGAGTTCCATGGCCAAAAAGCAGTAGAGTTTCGGCATGAGCCAAATTTCACATAATGCAACTCTGTCTTTGTACATTTGTGAGACATTTAAGATGAAGTACACTTACCTCTTAAAAGCGATGCAACACTTCCCACTTTCGCTCGAACCCCCAATATTCCATCGGTATAGGCACACAATCAACTCCATCGTAGTCATGATGTGCTGAGCCGTTCATAACCGAAAGAGGTCTTCTGTTATGGACTTGAAAATGTGACTCGATGGCTAAGACAGACACATTACCTTCATACAAGCTGCTAAACTACATCCTAGCTACTAGTCAGGTGTTTCCTCTCTTGCCAGCCATCACTACAACTCCCGCCGCTAGAATTACCCATCCCTCTGAGAATGGTCCGTCCCACCATACCGATACCCACCATCACCATCACGGCCCTCTCCCTCCTCAACATCAGCATCCCTCTCCCTCTCCTCTCTCTCCGTCAATAACGGCCTCGCACCCTCTCCTCCACCATACCCACGCCCCTCCCGCCCTCCAAACAGCTTGACCACCAGCCTCCCCCAAAAACTCTCCTTCCACCTCACCTCCGCCCACCTCCTCCCCATCACCCAGCTCAACACCTGCAACATCCCCACAGCAACAACCACCGCTCCATCCCACCCTGCACCACCCCGCATCGCCTGTGCCCACGGCTCGCGACACGCCACCGTCCGTCCGAACTTTGCTACACAGCTTTCCTCCCCTGTGCCCCCTCCCGGTGTACCATGAGGAAAGGGCCACGCCATATCCTTCACAGTCCTGAAGCCACAGCAGTTCAGCGCATCCTGCACCCTCCTGATGGAATCTGCGTCATGACCCGTCCAGAACTCCTTCCAGCGCGTCTCGAGCAGACAGTCGCGCACAGGGGAGGGGAGGGCGTCGGATGCGAGCAGCGTGGCGAGGATTGTGGTGAGGATGAGCTGGAGGGCTTGGAGGAGGGTGGGGAGAAGTTTTTGGGCCGTGGAAGCGGTTTTTGCAAGGGAGAGTTTGAGGAGGGAGGGATGGTAGAGGGCGTTGAGGGCTGCGAGGAGGGGGAGGAGGATTGTTAGTGTGGTGAGGAGGGGGGAGATGGGGAGGGAGAGAGAGGTGGTTTTGTGGTGTTCGTAGCTGGGAGCGGTTAGAATAGGGGAGAAGGGTGGGAAAAGGGGGAGAAGGTGACGGACATTGCGACGCCTGCTAGGGCGAGGACGAGCTGCGAATGGTGGTTAGCAAGGTTAGGATGGGTTTGACGGGGGAGCATACCACGGGGTATAGGGCAATAATCCAGGACAACATGGTTAATGTGTTGCGCGGCTGCGACTGATGGGGTTGATGGTGTCTTTGACGACGAGGGTGAAGATGAAGAAGAGAGAGAAGCTGCGAAATTCCCCGCCACGGCCATGCCAATTTATGCACAGAGCCGTCCTGAAATTTGGTCCACTCAGTCCACGCGAAGAGTTGGCTGGCTAAACGATAGGTCTTGCATCACGGATGCGGGGAGGCCTACAATCTGCAGCCTGCAGCCTCGGATTTGATTTGTTTGTTCCACGCAGCGATCGAAGAACGACGAATCGATGGTTCAAGAAGTAAAAACGGCGCATGAATCCATCTGATTTGAATGCAAGCTCAACAGACTTGGGTTGTTTGCATGTCTGAATTGTCCTTTGGTAGCGTAAAGCCGATGATGATGGGTTGATCCTATGCTCCGCGGCTTTCAGCATCCTTGAAGGCCATGTTGAGTTTTCGGAACTGACGTTTCTACCTAGCTATGTTAGGCTTTGACAAGAAACACATAGCTGTGTCTAAGCTGGTAGTCTCTGTTGCGGCACCTGCAAAGTCGCGATAGAAAAGCGTCAGTTTTTCGCCATCAGCTAAACCCGAAGGATACCAAGTAGGTCGGTACCTCGATGCGTCTCTCGTCGCTTCAGTAAAGCCAACCTGAAGCATAACTGCTTCGGATTGGGCGTTGCCAGTATACCGTTGTACGGCGAGTATCCTTGGAGCATGTCAGTTGTCCTCAAGTGACAAGGGCGATTCGTTGTGAGATGACTGCGGTGAGGCCGTTCTTCCCTTCCCTTGCGCTCGGTCGAAGTTGAACTCCAGGGTGGGTAACACGATGCCCTAGGCCGCAAGGCGCTGGAAATGGGTTGGTTCAATTCATCACGCGCGCTATCTGTACCAAGCGCTCTGTTCGTCTTATCGGAGGTTACAGATAACGGGGAGGCTGAAATTATCATGGCGTTCGTCCAATAAACCATCACCTGTTTCCCTTTCAGTTGGTCGGGGAGGCGCAGCAAACGACGCTGCGCCCCCAGGGCACTGTCACCCCCTGACCATTGCAACGCGCTCCGCGTGCCGCACCTTAAATTACGGGACCCGACACTCATGGTAAGACTCGGGGAAATAGGAGCTGTCAGATAGAGATTGAATATCGTCAGAAACCTCGTTTTCATTTTCATTTTCAATTTCCCGTCGCGGCACTTTTGGTCTCAAGTCTGAGACATTCGAAGTCTAGACCGAGAGAACATAGGCCCCCTGAGGCAGTAACGACCCCGCAGCTGAACATTCAGTTGGCATCCTTCCTCCATCCGATCTTTTGCAATTGATTCTGTCAACTTGACCTTCTTCGGAATCGCCCCTGAGAACATGAGTTTCGGAATCGGGGTGGGCGACCTCGCGCTCGTCGCGCGCAGCGCATGGCGCTTATACAAGGCGTGCAAGGACTCGTCCGAGGACTTTGCGCGGCTGTCGACCGAGCTGATGTCCCTGCATGCGGTTCTTAGCGAGACGAACGACTTCATGGTTGAGAACCGCGAGACCATGGACATATCGCGGCGCCACCGACTGACGATCCTGTGCGATGGCTGCCGCGGCGCACTGGACGAGCTCGATGCCATCGTCGTCCGCTACGAAAGTCTGGGGACCCAGGCCCAGCGCACTTGGGACCGCATGCACTTTGGGCTGCGGGACTTGTCTGATATCAAGGGCCGCCTGACGAGCAGCGTGACGCTGCTGACGGCTTTCAACACGGCCATGATCAAGTGCGCTTTCTATCGCTCTGGGCTAAAACATTAACAGAACGCCAGTTAGCTAACCATGCTGTCCGTAGCTCCTCCACGGCACGCATCGAAAAGAAACTCACCAAGTTTCTCGCCGAAGTGCAGGCCGGTCTGCGCGAGGGCTCCGTCGTAACAACAGAAGACGCAGCGAATGCACTCTCAACAAATGATGTATGGACAGAGCTGCGCCGAGAGCTAGAAGACGTTGGGATCAGCCCACCCGCCGCCGAAGAGAACCACGCCTTCATTCTCGAGCGAATCAAAAAAGCGATAGCAGACGGCGAGCTAGACGAAATAGCGCCATGTGATCTACCGACAGCAGCGGAGGCGGGGAGAAAACTATCTGTCGCACCCAGCGATTCAGGATACGGCGGGAGCAACGCATCTGTGTCAGAAAGGGGCAGCATCTCCATATCGTCTACGCTCAACGCAGCCAACAACACATTTGAGGAGGAGTTGCGACGGCAGCGCGCGGAGTGGTGGCCGGGGAACAACGCAAGGTTCGATCTCGACCGCTCGTCGGCCAGCATGACGGATGACACAGTCAAGCTTTCACTGCCCAAAGTCCGCAGGCGTACCGGTCCGGTTGGGTTGATCAAGAAACTGGTGAAGAAAGAGACGGCCATCATTGAGGCTGCGAGTGATGGCGACATTGACAAGGTGGCCGAGTGTATCAGTCTGGGGATGGACGTCAATGCACGAGACCGGTGGGGATGGTCGGCGCTGAGCATGTGTGGATACGGCGGCTACGCAGCCATCGCCAGGCTTCTCCTTGATCACGGTGCTGACTTAGATAACGTCGATGTCGATGACGATACCCCGACAAGTCTGGCCGTCCAGAGAGGGCACGCTCAGCTTGTGATCATGTTTGACGAGGAGAGGCTGGTGAGGGATTTGAAAGTCAGGGAAATGGATACAGAAGTTCCAAGAAGGTGAGTTTGACCCTTACTACTTGATATTCTGGCGCTTATGCTTACATCATTCAGCGTTATTCACTGAATCGAGTTCACTTGCCTCGGCACATGAAAATGTCTTTCTTTCGTTTTCTTTCAAATATGGTTTCAAACACGGTGACTGTCTCCAAAGGAATTTTGAATACGTATCCCGTGTTCATCCATCCTGTTTCATTGTTTTCAAACATGCTGTCACAATATAGATACCCTTCTGCGAATATACCCGAAACGTGTTATCAAGTGTTGATACCGAGGTTCTCGGATCAAACTCAAATGTGATTATAAGAGCTAAGGCGCAAGTCGACTACTACTCAGTATATTCCCTCCTTTGGAAGTTCAAGTTTTGTTTCAACTGCGCAATCAGAATATATGATCTGAGCCCGACGCATAGGGAATAGGGAAGGGCGAAGGGGGGACGTACAGTAGGCTATAGGAGAAGATGCTGGATCGGAATGTCTCGGATAGGAAGATGAGGTTGAGCGGGTCGTTTTCGGGGGTATCACGAAGGGTGGCGGCTAAGGATGCAAGATCAATTCCGCAGATTCAAGGGTCAGCAGTGGATTTGATTCAGAGCGAGGTGGAGCCGATGCTGACCTTGCTGATGGTTTGGTTCCGGGGCTGGCGAGTTTGGCAAGAATGGCGGAGATGTTGGTGTTTGACTGTAAGGGGTGGATATCACTCCCGTCTCCGCCGGTTCCGTAGGTCCGCTGTTTATCAGAACGACTTGACAAACCTCCCGTGGTTTCTTCAGTCAAACCCAAGGCACCCGCAAAATCCTCAGTTCTCCTAGGCAGTGTAAAGTATTCTGTTTTAAAGTCTAAGTGTTAATATAAGCTGTAATTATAAACAGGCTTAAATAAACTTATAAACTAATCATTATTTGTCTTACACCGTAGGAGCTGAAAGCTCCGCCCGTGAGGGCAAGCGGTCCCTCTACTGCTAGCTGTCTGCTGTCGGGGTGTAGTCAGGACGTTATCGCCTTGCAAACTTATAAACTGAGCTATAGCCTAATTAGCTATAAATATACTATATATCCTAAAGTAATTAATCACATACCCTGCAGCCGTAACTACATATCTTATAATTATAAAATATTATTCCATTTTTAAAATTATAAGTTAGAAGTCTAAGGGGTTAAAATTTTGTGACGACCCTGCAGGCCGTCACCTGGGCCGGAGCGGCCCGACGAATCCCCCGCAGAAGAAGCAGTGCAGTGAGGCAGTACGCACGGTACTGCGCACTGGGCCAGGGGTGCAAAGACTCGAAGCCCCTACGACTAATGAGGAGGTGCTCGCAGCATGCCGAGTGCTCGCACCACGAGCAGGAGAAACCTCGCAAGCGGAGCGCTCGCGCAATATAGAGTGTTCGCTCCACAAGCACTTACAACACTACAATCAAGGTACGAAGTACCTCTTAGTTAGTTAGTATAGATAGCTATAGTTATGCCCACAACCACCATAAGGGACTTTAATTCCTCACACTAATATTTAATTATTCATTTATATCCTACTATTCAGACTTACCTTTATACATTATAGCGACAGTAACTTATAGTGATATTAAACCCCTGTTTAGGAGTGTTAGCTTAATAAGCCGTCTTTAAAACACCCTTTACCTGTTAACGTCTTACTATACGTTCTGTTTTAACTTACGCCAGTCCTTTTAAGGCCTGTGTTAAGTGTAAGTTATAATATAATACTAATATTACAGTTCTAAACGCTGTTTATTAAACTCTTAGACACTGTCTCTCTCCTATCACTAACATATTAACCTCCAGAAAAGGTAAGGAGCTTAAAGAAACACAAGCTTAGCTGTAACTTCTTACTGTTAACAAGCTAGTTATATACCTTAAGGAGTTAAACCTTAATTAATAAGGATTAGTTAAGGAACTTAATAAAACCTTCCTTAAAGACACTAAAAGCCACATTAGTTTTATTAAAAAGCTTTAAGCTTAACTTAACGTTATTAAGCTAGAGAATAACGACTTTAAAAGCTCTTAAAAGAAAAGGGTAAAGCTTCCCCTACTTTTACGTTTTAAAGGAGACTTTACATAATTAGAGTCTTAGATAACCTAACTCCAGAGTTACATTACGTATTATAATAAGTAGTTCTTTAAAGAAAAAGAAAAAGTTAGGTTTACTAAAGCCCTGTTAAACAGAGTAATAGCTTATTAGTATAAACCCTATATAAAGATAATTAATAACCTCTTTATAGATAAAGCACGTAAGGAAACCCTTAAGATTTAAGCCCTCTTTAACAATTTCGACGTTTTTATCAACTAACTCTAAATGGAGTTTAGGGAGTTAGACGCCTTAAGGAGAGTTAAATAACGCCTTATAACTCTAAGATAGACGTCCTCAGTCCTTAAATTCTCCACGCGTTTTAAGTTAGAAGCTGTAAAAACTAAACTTAGCTAAAAGGCCTTAATGATGTTATTTTAAAACGGTTTAAAGGAACACGTTACTAAGGACCTTTATTAAGAGGACCGTCCGGATCGTCTTTAAGAGTTAGTTAAGATAGCTATTAAAGCTAATAATTAATATTATAATCACTATTATTAAAAGAACTTCTAAAAGGAATAAACACCTTATTAGTTAAGTAAGTAGAAAAAGGGGAATTAGTTAACTGTAACAGGCTATCACTCTAGACTAATAGATATTAATATAGTAAACTGCTAAAATCGACTTAACTGTGATAAACCGTAACGGTAATAGCAGTAAAAGCCACTTAAGGACTTATCTTAAGTTTAGTACTTTAACTGTAATAATAAAAGCCATATAACATAGCAGTACCCTTTATTAAAGTAATTTAGTTAAAAGCCTGTCTTAAATAAAGGGAAACACGTTAAGTTTAACTTAAGAGACGTTCACGTCAGGATAACAGGTAATAAAAAAGATTACACTTAAATAAATAAGTGTAATGTAAGAGATGAAGAAGAGGAGGAACCTTAAGATATAGTGTATCTAATCCTTAAAAGTGTCCTGGAAAAGTTAGCCACAGAGGTGCAGGTTATTACAGACTAACTTTAAGGTGGAAACTTAAAATAGCTAGAGGTGTAAGTTATAAAAGACCGACTTCAGGAAAAGATATTTTAGTTAACGGTTATAAGCCTTAAAAACCTTAGATTATAAGCTTAAAAATTAAAGAAATTTAAAAAAGACCTTAACTTAAACCTTATTAAAATAGTAAAAGGTGTTAAAGAATTAGCTCTCCAAGCTACTTAAACAGTAAAGTAAGCTTTAAAAAGTAAAAGAGAATAAGTTAAAAGAATTAAGTTAGAAAAATAAAAGTTCTTCTTAACTATACTCCTTAAAACTTTTAAACGCTTTAAGTACATTAAATAGATCAGTACCCTTACCTCCTTAAAAGAAGGATAGCTTAAATAGCTACCTTATATTAAAGCTAATATACTTTAAACTGGTACTTTAAAGGTCCCCCAGGAAAATAAGAAATAGGTATACTAATAAAGAGTTTAAAAGATAAAGGAAAGATATTAAGAACTAGTAAACGAAGTAAAGGACCTGTAAGTTAAAGGCCTTATTATAACGTTTAAAGACAAAGCAGTTAAGATTAAGTTATAACTTCGTGATAAAGTTCGCTTCGCTAACTAACTTAAACACTAACTTGTTAAAGAAGACCACTTTATAAAAGAATAAGCTGGTTTGTTACTACCTGAGTTCTAAGAAAAGGTTTAGGAGAAATAACGTATGTGGAAGAAGGTAAATAAAGAAAAGAACTAAGGTATCACTTCCCTTATTCCATACTCTCTAACTGTAATACCTGTAATCTATATTAACTATCTCAGCTATAAAGATATACTATAAACTAACTGTATATATAATAACTGTTTCCTTAACTAGTATAATAAGTTAAAGGCCCTTTATAATCACTTCCCTAATGTATAAAGACAAAACTACTCTGTTATAAAAGTAAATATAAAGGCAGCATATTACAAAGTCTCTTACACCTTAATAAAAGGATCTAATAACAGTAGTAAACGGAAAGTTACTATAATTAATTAAACTCCCACTACCTGTTAGCAAAGAGGCTCGCTTAATAACTATTTAATTACAACGTATTCAGTCTACCTTAAGGGAAAAGTTAAAAAATAGTAAAAATAAGCAAATTATAAGCGAATCTAGGAATAAGAGGACATTATTATAATCTAGTCTTATAAAGTATATTATCAACTTATTAAAGATTTCTAAAATATTAAACCGATTAAAGTTAACTGGACGTTAAGACGTGAAAACCTAAAAAAGGTTAATTACCAGGTTTATTAAAGTTACCTGTTTTTCCAAAAGGAATTAAGAAAAGGTTACAAGCCCTTTAAAAGGGCTAGAAACTAGTAATTTATTAGTTAGCAAAAACCCTAAGATAAAAGAGAGGCACTTAAAGGTTAAGCTAGATAAGACCTTAAAGACAGATAATTATTATACCATTAGTCTCAGTGTCACGGTTTCCACCTCCCGATTCGGCGGCATCTCCCCCCGAATTAGGCGGTTTCGATCGCCTGCATGCCCCACCGCCCTTCTTTCGCTTATGGTAGTGGTGTAAACGTAACGTATGCAGTTCTCCACTGATCGCCGCACTGTTTCCCGCCCCTATGAGTCACTAAATGACTTGTAAGAGAGACTGTCAGATTGAAAGGGCAGAGACCAGAACCTTACCGGACGGAGCATGATGAAAAACGACTGATCGGAGCTGAATGTAGCTGTGTTACGGCCCACTCCGTATACACCTAGGTGGACACAGTGAAGACAGTACGGCAGGAAGGACTCCTGAAGACGGGAGGGGCAAGATGACTGGTTAAAGGCTAGCACAACTCTCGGGGAGTAAATACACTGTCACGAGGGCGTGGACCCAGAGGTTCCTGTCAGAAAATAGGGGGTTCTGGCTAGGGGCCAGAACACCATACTGGCGAAGGCACTAAAATGGACTAGAACAACAAGATTGGTAATATTGGCCACGCAACGCGCAAGCGTTGCTGCCACACACAACTGTATAAAAAGGAGTACTCTGGCAAAGCCCGAGCAGAAGCAATGGAATCAAGCAGTTGCAACCCCATCAATTCCACAGATTTCCAGTGTGCAGTGTTTCTGACACAATCCATCTTATTAGCAAAATACTAGGAGCAAAGATATCAATATAGCCAGAGCCCCATGAGCGGTGGGAGACGCGTACCTGCCTGAAGTTATCCAGGCGTGCCGAGTGCTGACTGCGTGCGCGTGAGCGCGCTGGACAGGGCTGGGAACAGGGCCGCGGGACCCGCCCAGCGAATTGACCATACAAAGCGCCCTGGAGCGCGTTCCAAAGAGGCCATTCTCGCGAATCCTTGAATGGAAAAAGAAACAATTGCTGGTGTTGAGGAGCGAAGGCGTTGATGGCTGTGGAATTTGCCAATTGGAAAGAATCCGGCAGTGGGGTGGTGGAGGTGGCAGAAAGAAGGCCCTGGAAAATAATAATTTTGAAGAGGTAAGAACTAGACTGCTTACGGAACCAAACTAAGCCCTATTCAGTGGTGGAGCGGTGGCTGGAGCGGTGGCTTTGCGTGGCTCGTGAGCGTGCACGGTGGCAGAGTAAAAGCGAATTTCGTAGAGTAATACGGTAGTATTGTCGTCGAAGAACAAACCACCGATTTCGATTGTTAAAACTCTTAGTTGAACAACATCGTCGTCAGAGTCAGAGTGTCCGCAAATGCTGCGCCACCTGACGCGGGGTTTTAGTCCCAATAGCCGAACCTCTTTGTCGGGCGTGCCGATCTTATTGGTCCCTCTGTTTCTCTGAAGGTGTCCAGACTCTCGACAGTATTGGGCAATTCTCAGGACTGTTTTAGCTGAGCCACCGCCTCCGTGCCCTGATCCCAAAGCATGTTACAGGGCGCCGTTTTTTCTTGATAATAATTGGTGGCTGCATTGCTCTGGCTTGGAACAAGGAGGGTGGGGCGTGGCCTTGACCCTCAAAAACGGACCCAAACGGCCACCTTTTCCGGCCTCCAATAGTACTGGTTCGCTTGTTCCACCAATAGGAGGCGCGGCTTGCAACAAAGCACGGACCCTTGTGTTGCGTGCGCATGAATTCAAAAGGGGAGCCTTCAGGTAACCACCCGTTCCCACGGTTTCTGCACAACGCACAACCCAACAATTCAACCACGATACTAAATTCTTCAAGATCTTCGCGCATAGATCGGCCGGCAGCGGACATTGTATGATGATTTCAACATCCGAACAAGAAAAACGAAGGCCACCGCCCCCTCCAAAAAAACCACCGAAACTTGTTTCATCCCCTGTCAAACGACTTGAGTCGTTGTCTCCGTTCACCTCTCCGTCGTCGCAAACCCATAAACCGAGCACAGACCTCGAGCAATGCGACACCGAAGAGTCAACATTCGATGGAGCGGCGTCGTCCCACCTTCAACCTGCTCCGAATCGAGCTGAGCCGATGGAAAACGAGGAACAGAATGCAAACGACGCGAAAGCGGATTCTTGGTGCTCGAGAGAGAGTGAAGAAGCGAATAAACAGCCATCACTTAAAGCAGATCAGGAAGAAATGCCCCAAGGCCAGGAACCAGATGCGACTGAGGTGGCTGAAGACAGCGATGATGATGCACAAAATCCACAAGCAATTCTGCCGATTCCGAGCCTCACGGGTATTGGCCGCATGGTAAAAGGCGACGACGGAAAGCTCTACGTCATTGATGAGGCCAACTGGAAACCCCAGCAACAGGTAGGACCTGGGGGTTTTCCCATCATGGTCTCTACTGAAGGTGGAAAAGAGGTTCTCTCACTATTGAGCCCTCTCCTACTCGATGCTCTCAAGACGGTCATGAAGCGAACCCAAGATCCCTACATTACCCAGTCGGAGGACAGAATCTCCTTCAAGGAGCCATATGTTCCGCTATTCTTCCATTACGATGCACTCGTTAAATCCGCCATAATCTTGTTGGAAGACTCCCCTTCCAGCTTCGACTCAAGAGATTTGAGCATCCTGCGGTTCTGGTATGAGAAACGCGTCCTCTCATTTCATATCGGGCTGAAGGAGACTCTCAGTAACGGCTGGGTCAATTATGAGGATCTCTGGGCCCTCTTCCAACCTGGAGACCTCTTGTACCGCATGAACAAGTTTCGTCAACCGCGCCTCTTCGTGATCTCAGCTACACAATCTCGGGAAGGCTCTACAGACATGGGCGACGTCAATATCCCTTTCTCGGGGCTTATGATGCAGAAGCCGCGGTTCGTTGTGGAGGCGTGGTTCATAGATTGGGACTTCTCATTCCAAGTCTTCAAGAGGGAGCGAGAACTAATTGCGATTCGCCCATTCAGCGGCTCCCGTCGTGTCACGGATCTCGATTGCTATCCGCTGAAGTTTTACAAAGATGGAGACCAGGAGGCAATTGACAAACTGCTATCCCAGCTAACACAGCGTGGCCATTTATGGAAGGAACTTGTAAGCCAACCGCCAGCTTGCATGTACCACTATGGGCCAGCCGTGGAAATCAAGAAAGATGCGCTTGGAACCGTCGAAGAGAGGGACAACCGCAGCGTATAGCACCTTATTCCCACAATACCTGCGAATATTCAGTACTAACAATTTTTCTCAGCTGAACGAAAGAGTTGTTGTCGATCATGCTGGCTTCAAGCAATTTGGCGAGGTCGGAATGCTTAGTAAAGTATCGAACATGGTGGAACTCATGCTGCAATTGAACAAGGACAAAGAAAATCCCATTTTGACGGGAGCACTGGATGAGAAAGAAGATGCACCAGACAACGCCGCTCCATCCGAACCATTCTCCGGTCTCCAAGCACAGCTGTGCCCATCGGCGATATATTGCTGCTCTCCGAGAACAACAACCTGGTACAGAGTTGATGTTTCGAATCTGAAACCGGTAACGTGGCAAAAGAGTGCAATTGACGCCCTTGTTATGGATATAGCTACAAAGGATACGCTACGCGGGCTGGTCGAAGAACATAAACGAGGGCGGCTGGATGGGGCGCTGAATGATTTCATTGAAAATAAGGGTCAGGTAGGTACTACCACTTCGCAGTGTACTGAAACCCGTGCAGTAGTATAAGCTGACAAAGTGCGCTGCAGGCGCTTGTCCTTGTCCTCCACGGTCCTCCCGGAGTTGGGAAAACATTAACTGCCGGTATGTCGATGTTTGGTCGTTTTAGTTTGTCGGTAGAACGATACCTAACATCCAGACCCTCTAAAGAGAGTATTGCAGAGTATACAGAAAAGCCACTCTTCGCTGTCAATATTGGAGAGCTCTCTAGCGGGACGGACATCGTTGGACGCCTTGAAACAGTGTTCCAGTTGTCGGTTCGATGGGACGCCGTGCTACTGATAGATGAAGCGGATGTCGTTTTAGAGAAACGTTCTTTCGAAAACCATCAGAGGAATGCGATAGTGTCTGGTAAGTTTTCCCACGCCATTTTCAAGGCCCTCCTTTTTCGCAGTTGGTAGAGTGTCCATTAGCTGGTCAGTTCTACACACTATACTAATTACTAGTATCTTCCACAAACAGTTTTCCTCCGTATGTTAGAATACTACCGAGGAATCATCTTTCTCACTACTAACAGACTGGGCACTATGGATGTCGCTTTTCAATCCCGCGTCTCTCTGGCTGTCAGATATAATCCCCTGACACAGGAGCTTCGTCGCCAGATCTGGCTGAATTTTATCAATCGCCTCGACCCATTGGAAGCGGAAGCAAAAACCCAGCTGTTAGAGCGCCTTGACGATATTCAAGAGTGGGAGATCAATGGAAGACAGATCCGCAACATCCTAGGGATGGCGCAGTCTATTGCTCTGGCCAAGGAGAAAAGGCGCGGAGCTCTGAGGTTTTCGCACGTTGAGAAGGTGGCAAACGAGACACTCAGGTTTCAAGACTACTTCGAGGAGGACTATAGAGAGTCAAGATCGATGCTAGGGGATATGAGGGACCGCAAGTTTCGGGAGAGGCGTTCTCTAATGGTGCCGCAAATACAGTGATTCAGAGCATTTTATAGGAATATCAGAGTCATTTAATAGGTTATTGTATCGAAAGGAAGCATCGAGTCGCTGCTGTAGTACATGGTAGCCTCTCTACCATACCAAAGTATCTTTACATTTGCCGCTGCGTGTTTTCCTCACTATTCCTTTAACATACTTATCTATCTGATTCTGCTTTATAATTAAGCTTTAAATAATCTCTTACTTAACTGTGGTTATGTATTTCTATAAAGTTAAACATAGCTTAAGTTTGATTTCTTTATCTCTTTAAGCTTATTAAAACACTACTAACGCGTCTCCAATATAAAGCTAATATCTTTAACCAGCTTAGCTAACTTATTCTTAGCTAACTTGTTTGTTATAATTATGTCTTTAAGAACCTTAGTAACCCAGGCCCTAATCTCTTCAGCTTTTTGATTATAAGTTATATTTTTTTTTAACTTACTTAACAGCTTTATCTTTTAAAGTAAGCTTATGATGTAACACGTAATCCTTATTGCTTAGATTTAAACTTTTAATACCTGTTAAGTATACGGTATATGCCCTTTCTATAATAGGTAGTCTTTTCTTACTATTTCCTTTATAACTGTTGATTTAGGACTTCAGTCACCTCAGCTCAGTGTTACGACCTAGGTTGTAACTACTGGAAGGAAGCACAGACTAACTGTAAACTAGCTAATCGTTTAGGCCCAGGGTTCGACAACCCACTAAGCCCTGCTGTAAACAGTAAGAATGGACCTGAACGTGTGACGACCTGCAGACCACCCTTGTGGTCGGGCCGGACCTACGTGTCCCCGCAGGTGTCACCGTGCCAGAGACAGTGTAACCACGGAGAGAAACACAGTGGCCTCTGCGGTCTCGGCAAACCCTGCCAACAGAGGCCGAGAGGACAACAGAGGCCAGGGGCCTCTGTGCGGGAAACCTCTGTCAAGCTATCGGGAGAAGAGAACAGAGGCCAGTACAAGGTACCTACCACCTACGTAGTATAGATACCATCATCGTAGCCACGATGGAGTGAGGGACCTCTTGGTTCCTCACGCTAGCAATACATTGTTCTTGAGCACCGCTCAGTGAGACCTACTGTTCCTAAAACCTCTTGGTCTACGATCTGCTTGAAAGTGTACTGCCCTGAGAGTTGTGCTAGCCTTCACCCAGTCATCTTGCCCCCCAACCATCTTGTAGCAATTGGCCTCGGTCTGGGACCTTGTCCGCTACTGCGATCTGTCTTTACCTCGGTCACCACGGTGTACCAGGAGCAGGGCGTAACAAATATAATACCCTTTAAGCGTCTGTTTGTACGTACCTGTTACTGTATCTTAAAGCTAAATAGTTTAATTATCTAAGGCTGATATAAGCGTTTTCCTATCTAGTAAGAACGCTACCACATTAACGGAACCGCTATAACCCTCAAGCGTCTGTTAGTACGTACCTGTTATTACGTCTTAAAGCTAAATGGTTTAACTAGGCGAAGTTAATATAAGCGTTTTCCCATCTGGTAAAAACGCTACTATATTAATATAACGGTTAGGTGCCGTTTGTGGCTTAGTGCGGTGGTGATTTCACCCCCCTTTAACTTACTACACATCAATTTAAGGTTGTCATTCCAGAGCACCGATATCAACACCTAAAACCACACATCTACCTCATAGCAACCTCCAGCTAAGTACCTAGACGCCTGGCCATCTAAAGACCAGGGAACCGTATGTCCCTCATTGTGCGACTGCCTCTCCAGTTCAATGACTCTCAAGCCATCCCTTGCCGTCTCTGGCTCCACAAGCACCTCTGCCTCCCCACGCACAGCAGCCACGATGCTCTCGTAGTACTCTCGATATCAACCCGGAAGACTGGGATACTCGCCAACGTAGAACTTGCTAGCCTTACCGAATGTCTGGCTCTCGGCATTAAACTCAGTCGTGGTGCTCAGCGTCCCCCAAATCTGCGCGTCTTCTAGGCCGAGGTCAGGGGCTGTTGCGGGTTCACCGGGGTAGCGATGTCTTTGGGTTCTTTGAGGTAGTTTCCGAATTTTCAGGCTTAGGGGCTGCCATTACTTCAGTTTGCTTTGGGGTTGTTTGACTTAGAGAGGTTGTACGTTGCGAGAGCCCGAAACTCCGGGTAGGGTCGTTCCTTCCTGTCTTTCCCACTTCTGCGTATTACCTGACACGGCATCAATGACACCCGAAGGTCTCCCCGCTATGGATACGGTTATGGGTCGGCGACTTCAAATTTCGGCCCCCTGCTCATGGACAAAGCACAACCAAACGATCGAATCATACCACGAAGAAATGGGTCCGATATGGTTGGTTCAAGATGGCTTCGTCTGCGTCGCTCATAAGCCCCTTTACTCCCAGCCCAATTAAATCAGCTATGCCCGAAACTGGTCTAGTCTGGCTCAAACCTCCCTCAGCCACCCGAACGCCTTGATGTGGCTTGTTGACGCTCGTCACACCAATCATGCCCCAAGCCACTTTTTCCCTTCACCCTCTTCTGACCACGTGATGGCAGCTGGTGCCCGAAGTGGGCGTCGAATCTGCGGGTTGAAAATCCCGCACACTTCGACCACGCCGAGTGATCAGCGACCGGCGACGGCAAACGTTCCCACGCGTCAAACCAAATTACGATGGATCCATTATCCATCACTGCGGCTGCGGGGTCCTTGGCGGCTTTCTGCGGCAAAGCTATCCTTGGAATTCGAGCACTCAAGGACAGCTGGAATGACGCCCCTCGCAGCCTCACTTCCCTGGCCGCAGAATGCTCCACGTTGAGAGCCTCTCTTGTCGTACTGCAAACCACCATGCAGGAGCAACAGAATCTGATGGAATCAGTGTCATCGAAACCGTCCTACTTGGAACTCTTTGGTGACGATGGCATGGTGACCGAGGCCATGAATGACATCATATGCAGCTGCTCCATGGGCATTTCCGACTTGACTCGTGAGATCGCTGCTATCCAGAGTCATACCAGCAGCAATGGATTCCTCACTTTGGTCGGGAGAGCTGGTTTTATTGTCGATGAGTCGCGACTCAAGGACCTAGCGCAAAGCCTTCGGGGGCAAAGTGGTGCGCTCAACACATTACAGACTGTCCTCCAGGGGTAAGTTGTGAACTGTGGGTAGGATCTGGTGGAAGAACTAGGGCCGATTGCGCATAGAAAGTCGCTCATCGGGATGCGAAAGCAAATGCGTCAAAACCGAGCGTCTATCCGTGAAGCTTGCCATACCGCTGAGAGATCGTGGCGACTGAGAAATAAAGATTCCAATGCTCCCCGAACTATAGCCGAGGCGGACTCGATGCTGCAGACAGACCGAATGACTGAAATATCCACCCACTGGAGCCGCAAGTTTGATTTTGATGAAGAGGTTATGGCCAGTCCCGTCTACCTCCGGAGCCGGAACCTAAATAGCAACGCCGGGAGGGCCAGTCAACCACCATGGAGCCCTGGGAGCCCCGAGGCCCCGGATTCGAGCAAATCTCGGTTATTCGCGGCTATCAGGAGTGGGAACTACCAAGCTGTCAAGCTGCTGCTTAGGCACGGTGGAGACGCCAACCAAGTTGATAGCGGTGGCTTGACACCACTCCACAGATGCTCATATCTGGTCTCCAATACAATCGCCCCACGCATCGCAGCCCTGCTCGTCCGCCACGGAGCGGACATCGACTCCCATCGCCTTGGCAGCGGGGTGACACCGCTGTGTTGCGCCGCACAAAGGGGGAACTTGACAATGGTGAAGACGCTGGTCGGCATGGGCGCAAACTTGACGATTGCCGGGCCACTTGGGTCCCAAGCCATCCATGCTGCTGTTCAATTTGACCACTGCGAGGTAGTCGAATATCTGTTAGATGAAGCTTCTGAGAGAGACGCAAGCTTGGTATTGGTGGCAGCATCTCACTTCGACGAACAGGCCCTCAAACGAGACAACTCTTGCAACCTCCTCCATTCTGCGGCAATGGGGGACGCCGGAGCGAACATGATCGACTTGCTTGTCCGAAAGGGCGTCAACCCGCATGCGCTTTCGGCGAACTCACGCTCTCCCATGTTTTACGCCATTCATCACGGCAACTCCGCCGCGGTCCTACAACTGTCCAGACACGGCGCCGACGTTGTGCCATTTATCATTGACGCCGCCGAAAGCGAGTCACTAGAGAGCTTTTTGGAAGTTGTTGAGAACAACATTGACTTGGACTCTCGGAACCCCGATGGTAGGACTGCGGCGTCCATGTGCGCCGAGAACAGCGAGAAACGGCCCTGAAATCTCTCATCAGCAGCGAGGCTTCAGCTACGCTAATTGACAGTAGCGGTCGGTCTCCGTTGCTATGGGCCGCGTCCCTGAACAATATTAGTGCTGTCAAGTTTTTCGCATCAAAGGGGGCCGTCGTTTCCCTTGGCGATCTAACTCTGGCTCTGGAACACCACATGTTGTCGCCTATGGCCAACGAGATCTTTATCCACGACTTAATCATAGCATTAGCGCATACGTCGGATACCGAAACTTCAACTAGGATCTTTGAGCTTGGTGTCCAACGGGGTTGGGAACACGTTGCTGTCAACGCAATGACCATATTCGGCCCCCTCAACGCCAAATCGACTGCTACGGCGGTCCACTACACAGCGAAACACGGCCGATACGATATCATGGATAGACTTGTTGCAAAGTACTTGGAAACCTTGGGCCCTCATGACGACAAACTCGAGGCTCGTATCAGCATTGCCATGGAGTCAAACTCTTCCGAAGCCGTCCAACATACTATTCAACAGCCAGGGCTTACGGCCTACGACTTATTAGGGCCAGATGGAAGTTTCCCAGCACTTAGAATTACTTACAAGCTTGGCAATGTCAAGGCTGCGCAGGAAATGATTCGACTGTTGTTGAGACTTTCTGGTCACGAAATCTTAGATAACGATGCCGACGAATGTCGTGCGTCGCGCCCCCGAACTGACGATGATTCGAAGCATCCCAGAGCCATATTCCAGCGCCATCACATATTGACTATTATCTTCCGTTCTCCGACAAAAAGCGAGGAACTCAAGCTGGAAATGTTGACATTCTTTGAAGAACAGGGAATCGATCTCAAGACCTACTCTGAGGACAACAACTCACCGCCCATCTTGCTCACAAAGCATTGGACCGAACCTCCATACTCCCCACAGCTGAAGGTGGCGGAACACCTTATCCAGAATGGCTGCGATCTTGACGCTCGGGATGCTTCTGATATTCCGCTTCAGTTTGAGGCTGGTTGGGCCGGCTCCTTTGCGCTGCGCGATGCGTCCGCTCTTCACCTCTCGGCCTTTATTGGAAACTTTGCAATGGTGGAGCTACTTATCCGTTTAGGAGTCCCTGTCAATGCCTTTGCGAGTCTTTACTTTAGCTCGTACGACACTATGCTTCACCACCTATTCGTCAAGGTCCAAGACGAGAGTCCGCTGATGACGGCAATCCGATCAAAACACCCTGGTCGGGCCCAGATGATCGACCTGTTCCTCCGAAATGGCGCCGATCCTGCATTTGCCGACAATCGGATGCAAACAACCCTCCAAGATCTTGCCACCCAGGTGGGCTTTCGGCCGCTAATGAGATCTACATGCGCGCATCCTCGGTCTCATACAGGTTACGAAGAATTAGACCATCGAGTCTTCAGGTGCCATTGTGAAGTCATAAAACCCAATCCTCTTGCCGTCGCGTGCCTTGTAGGCGACGTCCCTACTGTACAACGTCTCGCCAATGCCTTGGATGGGAACTTCGCGATTTCGCCAAACGTTGGAGCCTTCCATCTAGCAGTCATCGCAGACAACGTCCAGCTTGTCGAATTTCTTATTTCGTATGCTCGGGTGGACGCCACAGATTGCCAGGCAAGTACCGCCAGAAATCCCATCCGTAGGAGGATGGTGGTAGTCGATAGCTTCACGCCTCTTTGTCTCGCTGCTATGGGAGGCTCAACGGACATTGCGAAAATCCTTCTCGCAACTGACGCCTGGCGTGTTGATTTGCATGACAATGGGAGGCTTCATACAGAACTGGATTTCGCAGCGTCCTTCGGCCATCTAGGTGTCATTGAAGTCCTGTTGGCCAACGGAGCGGTCTGGACACAACACACCTTAGCCGCGTCAAAGAACGACTCGGTGAGGGCTCTTTTGACGGCGGAGCAGCAAAGGCGGGAGAAGCTTCGAACCATGACCAGTATCCCGATGATTATAGCTCACCAAGAGCCCCCTCTTGTCAGCGTAAGAAGCGGCAGCACACACCAGCGTCCATATACATTGGAATTACCAACGACTAAAGTTCGTCATGATGCCGCATCGAGCCGCCGCAAGATACGAAGCCTGGGATTGAAGCTTGGTGGACTCTTCAAGCGAGAGGCCCGCATCTCCTCACCTCCAAGGCCACCGATATTGAGCCAAGAAGAACCCCCGCTGAGCCGTAGCAGCTCACTAGATTGTGAAGCCACGGACACGGACGATGACGTTGACAGCCTAAGAGTGGAACTTAGAGTCGAAGACAACCACGATGACGCAACCCGAATTTTTTCTGTTCCAAGTCTGGGTATTATTCTGCCAGAAGACAGTTGGCGAGATGAGGTAAACGAGCTTCAAAGAGAACGAGAGAGTATGCTCCAACGTGGAATCCTGAACGCAGACGGCGATTTGCCGACTGCCCCTGCTGGACCTGTATTCTTAATGGTCGGAGGTGAAAACACTCCACCCATCGTGGCGAAGGCTTCAGAGGGTAGCCGGGGCGACACCTCCGGCTACGACGGGTCAGGTTGGGGAGATGACGATGATTACTATTAGATTCTACCCCTTTTCTATATTTGTTTTAGTTGACCTTGGTCCTATTTGACCTGAAGGAGGGTGTGAGAGGGTGGATATATGGCGGTGGTGGGTGAGGTGGAATTCGAAGGGAAAATACTGTCAGAAAGGAAGGGTTTCTGGCCGGAGCTCAGCTGCCCCCACGCCCCTCATTTTCCAAGGGCCATACAATCGCGGTGGAAACACACTAGTTCAAGCTACGAGTTTAGAACTTTGGTGAGATTTTGGGAATGTCAACCTCCTCTTCTTTGTCCCCTTCCTTCATATTGCTTTTAATGTCTTTGACAATATCGGAGAAAGAGAGGCAGATGCGGGAGGAGAAGCGGGAGCAGGATAAGAAGTGAACAAGGACGCCACCAGCTGCTTGTTAATTCTGATCATAGAGACGGAATACAGGTCACGCCTATAGCTTCTCTTGAAGCTTTGACAGGATGGATTCATACGAGGATCTCACATCTGCAACTTCTTGCGACATTCTCAATAGATTTATGCTCACTGTTAAAAAGGAGTACCATCTATAGAGTGGACCGTGGCCTTAGCTGGTGAGCGTAACGATCTACTTCATGCATTAATACAGGCTTCGCTAGAGAGACACCAGAGGGAGGCAATTACAACCCTTATCTTTTTGATCGCTCTGGTAGTGATCACAAATTGGTGCCGCGTTTCTGACACTTACCATAGATACGCAAAGCTAAAATTATAAGAAATATTTATATTACTAACAGTTTACCAGCGTCTAATGATATATAAGTTACAAAATCCTGTTAAAGCTGCTCACTTGCTTATTATGTGCGTTACCTCCTATACACCAGCGACCAATCCCTTTTCATGTTAGTATAGACAGGCAGATGCTGCTGCCTAAAGGCGGTGAGCCAGAACTGAGCAGCGTGCTCATGGTTATCCAGCCAAGCCTTTACGTAAAAGCATAATCTATTTTAGAATAAGAATGACATCCTATCGCTCATTTAGCTTTAACTTACTCAAACTCTTAATAAAGGGTGTAACGAGGGTTATGTAAACAGCAGGCACTAGTTAGTTAGAGGGCTGGTGAAACATTAATTAAAGCCTGCTCCTCCAGGTCTAGCTTCGCTGAACTATCTTCCTATATAGTAGCTAGTTGCGGTCATAGTGGCGACTGCGGTGGCGAACTGCGACCCTGACCAGCTGCTGACTGCGTTAGCTTAGCTCACTTAACCCCTCTCTTAGCTAATATATGCACGCCTTAGTGCAGCTAGAACTGGCCGCACGATGCTCTAGGTGTTACAAGCGGCGCTTACTGTAGAGTATAAATGCCTATTCAATAGTGATATTTCAATCTCTGGCTTAGACGTAAGTGTTAGAAACACTGCATAACGTGCATGATAAGCGAGCGGTGAGGATAAGCGAGCGGTGACTTTTCTAGCGTGACGCGACCTTCTATCTTCTTTTACTAATTCTACCACCAATTCGCTATGGATTCGCTTCCGGCCGAATCTAGAATTATTCTAGCCCTTAAAGCTATTTAAGACAATCCAAAGCTTAAGCTTTAACGCGTAGCTAAAATCTATAACGTACCGCTAATAACCCTTACCGCTCGACGTGACGGCCGGCCTGCATGACGCGATATTCCAGCCAACTTGCGTAAACTTACGGATTTAGAAGAGAAAACCATTATTTAATACATAACTGAGCTCTGTACATGTGTATTTCATCCTTGGCTTTATTACGTGGAAGATATGGCTAACTGACTGTTACGAGAACGCGACACAGCCCCTGTCGGTAAACGCTAGGCTTATAACTTTATCAAACGCCAGCTAGAGCTCTGAATGCGTTTATCGCGTAAATACGACTATTAGAGGGCTAAATGCGAAGATTTAAAGATTATTAGCGAGTGGTTTGCCCTTATGTATAACACGAAGGCTAAATATAGTATCTTTGATGAAGATACATATAATTTCGACGAGACTGGCTTTATAATAAGTATTATTACTCCCATTATGGTAGTTACTACCTTAGATGGCTGTGGTAGGGCTAAACAGGCCTAGCCTGGCAATTGAGAGTGGGTTACAGTTATTTAGGGGGTGAATTCTTAGGGCTGGGCTATCCTACTATTTATTATCTTGGCTGCGTAATACCACTTTGCTAATTGGTATTAAGAATGCAACCTTCTGGCTATCTTGTGTATTATTGTTAACTTGGAGTGTCTCTGAGCCTGTAGTATAGAGGACTTCCAGGGCACTCAGGGGAAGAAAGTGCACGCAACAGATGGCCGGAGGCCTATTGCAAGTGGAAGAAAAGAAGGTAGAAAGGAGTGGAATTGTTGTTGAGATGTGTCTAATTATCTACTTGGTAAGGAGAGGAGAGGGCCTATTATAAGCTGTGGGAGGCTCTGGAAGAATTCCAAAGCCTTCTACTACTAATATAAAGAAGGAATAGTGCTGTAGGAGCTCTGTGGGGCCTGTGGGCCCCTAGTGTTCCAAGGAGTTCGAAAGGTTTTGGAGGCTTACAAATTTAACTTTTAAAATCTTCCAAGCTCAGGGGCACGTTCAGGGGCTCTGGGAGCCCCTTTTCCAACCCCCTGGCAGCGAGAACTGCCAACCTTCTAATGGATGTGTTGCAGGGCACGCTTGCGTGCCCCGCAGCTGTACTGCGTGCCCTGTAGCCGCAGTGATTCCAAGTGCTATAATTCAACAATTATAATAACCGATAATGGCTGGATTACGAATGAGAAAGGTATGGATTGGATTTGGCATTTCGATTTACACATATCGTCTCGTATAAAGGGTAAATATCAGCTTTTAATCCTCGACAGCTACGAGAGCCACTACTCTGATGAGTTCGAGGCTTACTGCTAGGCACATAATATTATTACGCTCTGTATACCTGCACACGCCTCACACCTACTTCAGCCTTTGGATGTTGGTTGTTTTGGGCCGCTGAAGAAGGCGTACAGTTATCAGATTGAGCAGTTGATGCGGATGAGTATCACATATATTAGTAAGCTGGAATTTCTCTGTTCGTTTAAAGATGCGTTTTTTGCTTTAATTACGGAAAAGAATATCTAGGGGGGCTTTACTGGAGCCGGCCTTATACCGTATGACCTAGATAGAGTAATATCAAAGCTAGATATACGTATTCGAACCCTAACACCTTTAGTATTAAGCCTAGCCATTACATTACCTTAAGTCTCTTAAATGCTACATAACCCTTGAGAGGCCACCCTACAGTTAGGGCTTATTAAAAATCGAATTTCTAACTATTAGGACAGCTTACTAACCTTAATGCTAACAGCTGTAGATCGATTAGCTAAAGGTATAATAGCTGTGATATACGAGGTGGCTTTTCTCCGTACAGAGGTCTCCGCATTACGAAAGGCTAATGAGGGGCTTAGTAAACGATGGAGGGCTAAAAAAACGCGTGTAAGGCTTAGAGGGTTACTTACTGTACAGGATGTATAGGATTTGCTGGATCAGAAAGCTGTGGGTAAGCAGTTAGCTTAGGAAATATAATAAAGTGGTGGTGGTGTAAAGGGCTCTCGTGTAAAGATTTAGTGTTATGGCGTGTGTGGTAAGCCTGGCCATAATGCGCGCACTTGCAAGGAGGCTGCAGAATCGTCTGATTTATCTGTTTCTGATTCAGTTATTATTATTTCCTAGTGTTGTGGTTGTGTAATTCAGGATTGTTATGGTTAGGTAGTAGAAAAGTTACCGCTCGCTTATTATGCACGTTATTAGAAACTGTGGAATTGATAGGGTTGTAACTGCTTGATTGAATTGCTTGTTCTTAGCTCTCTGGCAAAGCCAGAGAGCCTCTATTATAGTTGTAAGTAGTAGCAAAGTTAGTAAAAAATGGTAGCTATAGTCAGCTGAACTGACCTATGGGCTTCTTTTTAGCTCTCCTAGTTACACCTCTTTTCTGACAGTAAGCGTATCATAAGCTTGTGCTAAACCAGATTTCTTAAACGGTATAAGTATTTTGCAAATGAGTTATTAAATGAGTTATATGATTAGCATTTTTTACAGATCTTTAATAAAAGTATAGTACAGTAGTGTTAATAGTAAATACATTTTAGTGTAGATGCTAGTGAAAATAAGAGACAGGGTGTGAAACTAGCCGGATATTATAGCGTAAAGAGTAATGTGGGGCTAATAGGGTTCGATTACTGCCTTTTATGCCGCTTAACCCAACAGGGAAGGCCGCGACACTGAGATTATAACTTAAATGTAAAAGAAGTATAAGTATTATTCTATTAACGTTAACTTAACAGACGGAAAAGAGAAGTTATTTAAAGTAAAAGTAATAATTAATAATAGGAGTGCTTTTAACCTAATATACCCCTTATTAATTAACTAAAGGAAACTCCTTAATGAGAAGTACGAAAAGGTTATTCCTATTTAAAATGGCGAAAGAAGCCTATATTAATATAATAACAGTAAAGTTACCTACTACTTACCACTCTTAATTAAAGTAGATAGGGATAAATAATAAGTAGACTTTAACGTTATACTAATAGTAAGGTATAATATAATTCTAAGTTTACCTTAGTTAGAAAAGTATAACCCTATAATTAACTAAAAGAGTAGCTACCTTACCTTCAGTAAGTCCCTTAACTATAATTATTATTTAACTAAAGTTAAGAAAGCACTAAACCGCTCTAAAGATATATAAAGCATTTAAAAACGCATTAAACCCTTAAAGCTAAGTATAGTTTAAGTTAGGTTTATTCAGACAGTTAAAGAATTAGAAAGTCTACTACATTACCTAAATAACGATTTAAAAGGTAAAAAGAAATAAAAAGCTAATCTATAAATAAGCGAAGAAGTCGACTTATCCTAAGTACCTATAAAATATAAGAAGTTTACCCTGTTGTGAAAAAAGATATTATAACTACCAGATTATAGACTTTAAGACTATGAAATTAAGCTGAAGCTAGGAGTAAAGCTCTGCAGCTTCCAGCCTTACTATCTAAACCCCTAATAGGTTAAAGCCTTAAGAGAGTATGTTAATGAAAACTTAAAGAATAGATTTATTATAAAGTCCTAGTCTCCAGTAAGGTACTTAATGCTATTTATCCTAAGAAAAGGAGACAGTAAATTACATATAGTTATTAATTATTAAACGTTAAATAAAGATACAATTAAAAATCGCTACTTACTGTTACTTATTATAGAAATGTAAGAACAGATTATTAAGGTAAACTGGTTCTCCAGTTTTAATTTCCTTATAAGATTTAATTATGTTAAAGTGAAGGAAGAGGATAAGTATAAGACAGCTTTCCAGACTTATAACAGGTATTACTAATATTATATTATGTTAATGGGATTAATAAATGCCCCCACGACTTTCTAAAGCCTTATTAATAATATTCTCCGCCCCTTTTTTAATAAGTTTATCTTTATATATTTAGATAACGTTTTAATTTATTCTGAAATTTTAAAAGAATATTAAAAGTATATGTGACAGGTTTTAACAGCTTTTAAGAAGGTGAAACTGACAGTGAACTTGGAAAAGAGCTACTTTTATATTTAAGAACTGAATTATTTAAAGTTTAAAGTAACCCTTATAAGGTTTAAAATGTAATTAAAGAAGATAAAGGCAGTTAAGGACTAGTTTACTTTAAAGAATTAAATAGAGTTATAAGCGTTTATTAACTTTATAAACTTTTATTAATATTTTATTAAGTACTCTACGAAAATTGTAAAACCACTATATAAGCTTACAGGGATAGGTAAGCCGTTTAAGTGGATTAATAGATAGTAAAAGGCGTTTAAAGACCTTAAACACACTTTTATTACGGTATTAATCTTAATACTCCCCGATTTCTTAAGGCCCTTTTAGGTTAAGATGGACTCTTTAGAATTTACAGTTAGTAGGGAACTTAGCTAAGTCCAGGATGACAGAAAACGTTACCTAGTTACCTTTTTATTAAAAGGAATTTACAGTCTAGCTTTGTAATACTTAATTTATAATAAAGAACTAATAGTAATTATTTAGTGCTTTACTAAATAAGTACTGTACTTAAGTAGTACGAAGGAACTGGTTTAGGTCTTTTTAGACTATAATAACCTCTAATACTTTCTAATAAAGGAATTTAGCCCTTAATAAGCACGTTAGGTAGAGTTAATAGCCCTGTTCCACTTCCAGATCCACTATATTAAAAGAAAAGATAATAAGTAAGTTAATACTCTTAATTAAAGATAGGATTATAAAGGTATTAACCTAGTCTTAACCTCTATTACTATATTTAATAAAGTAAAAAACGGTATATTAAAACACACACTATAAGTGTTAGATAATTAGACGTTAGAATAAATTATTAACATTTATATAAACTTATAAATAAAGTATAATATTTATTAAAAAACTACATAAAAAGGCTGAATTCTTACGCTATAAAACCCTAAAAACTGTTTGGACAACGGATTTGGAATCAGCGACCTAAACTGCCTTGCGCAGTGATGGCGCACCGATTGCGCACCGAAGGCGCGGCTGGCAATGGCGCTGAACCCTCTTTTGAGGGCGAAAACGTCCATCCGAACCGATAAGGAAATTTTCAGCAGAAAAGTGGGTTAAGCAAATTGCAGCGTTTACAGCACACTCACAGACCAATTATAAAGGGAAAGCAGAAGAATAACTAAGAGGAAAATCTTTATAAAAACTTCTAAGACGTTATGACAGGTAGGGGAGCTGAAGAGTATACGTTTAAAGCGATCTTTAAAGCTGCGAGGGCTTATTTTAAAGCCGTCTTTAAGACGGAGTAAATGTGTAAACACGTCGTAAGTGCCTTAAAAACGCCTGTTAATCTAACCACCACTATTAGTAATATTACTGATATAAGCATTTAGAAGATCCTTAAAAAAGTAATAAAAATCGAAGAAGCGGTTAATTAAAAGACTAGACCTAATAAAGCCCGCACTTATATAGGGGTGCTTTAATCAGGAAATATAACTACCCTAACCCTAAATAGAACTTATATACACTACGTACTTAAAAAGGCCTTTAGGGAGCTTATAATTATAAATACGAACTTAGAGAATAACACCCCTGTAAAGATTATATAAAGGGTTAATTAGAACATTGAGAAGATAGGTGTAATAGTGGTAAAGCTCCTTTAACAGTCTAGTAACGTGGTGATTACGTTTAAAAAAGATAAATAGGAATGGTATAATAACCTTAATAACAAAAACTAGGTATATTAAGCTTTAGGAGAGGGAGTAGTCCTTAAATAACGTATTTATATGGTGTTAGCGAAAGGATTACGTATTAAACTTATTAATAGTTATAACTTTATAATAGATAAAGGTTAAATAATAGAAGACCTTAACGCTTATAATAACGTGTAGATTAGTAAAATTAACTACAGGTAAAGCTGTAAATAACTTAACAGTAAACTAAACCCTATTATATAGCTTATTATTAAAGTATATAACTTGGAAGACGCTATTAGCTTAATTAAGAAGGGTATAATTATAAAATATAAACATTTCCCCTATAAGTGTTATAAAGGCGAAGTAAAAGCGACTTAATACTTTAACTATAGTAAATAGGGATATAAAGTGAAGTTTTATAAGGAGACATTACGTTATTTACTATATATAGGAGTATTACACGTGAACAGTATAAAAGTTAATAAATAAGAAGTAACCTACTTAATAAAACTAAAGTTAGAATAATATAAGCTAGTGTATATTAACTATAACAGTAATTACTTAGCTTTTTATAAAGACTGTTATGTGGTAAAAGAGTATTGTAAATATATTAAAGTGATTTTCCTTAATAAAGTTATAACGTATAAAAAACTGTATAGGGAAAGGAATAAGTAAAACCTAAACTTTACCCTTATTACTAAGTGTAAATGTACTGTAATTAATTAATTTATAGTTACATAGGGATATAGAAACTAAGTGGCTAATAAAAGAAGATAAATCCTATAGGTTAAGGTAGGGAGACTTAATCTTTTAAAGAAAGTAAGAATACTTAATAGTAACAGTATTATGTAATACACGAAATTACTAAGCCTTAGCGGCACCTTAGAGACTATACTAACCCTACTTAGATAATGGCCTGTAAAAGCCTTAGTAAGATTAATAGTAATTATTAATAAAGTTTAATAACCTTTATAACTAGCTATATCACCACTTACAGGCAGCCCCTTATAAAATAGTTAATAAAGTTAAAAGTACTATACTGGAATATTAATAATAAAGACGTAAGATTTAATAAGGTGTTAAAAACACAGAGCGATTACAACCTAATAGCGATATAAAAACTACCTTAAAGTTAGTTTACTAGCACTTTAAGATGTAAAAGAGAAGGGAAATTTAATATAATTTACTATAATAGGAGAGTAGCATTATACGTTAGTAAACAGCTTATTAATATAATGTAGATTATAAACTCTAACCTAAACTGGGTGTTAGTAACGTTTAGCTACATAAAGGAAACTATTACAGTTTACTTAATCTATATATTAAGTAAGAAACTAGATAATTAGGTTATTCCCCTAATTAAAATTAAAGTAAAAGCGCCTTAAGGGAGAGTAGTTATAATAAGCGACTTTAACGTATATAACCTAATATAGGATAAGGAGGGATGTAAGGGCCTTAAGGCTAAGCTGTTAATAAGGTTAGTGGAAGATTAAGACTTAACGTTGAAGACCTTATTTAGGGAATTAACACGATTTAGACGTAAAAACGGAGAAAGAGATAATATAATAAACTACATATAAGTATCCTACACGCTAGGTGTTAACTACCTAAGTGTGGAGAGTATAGTCGGGTCGGATTATGTACTGTAAGTAGTTAAGATTAATAACATATTAGTAAAATAAAAAGAAGGAGAGGAAGGTTATAATTATAAAATAATAAATACTGTAATAATTATAGTAATAGTAAAACACCTTATAATACCAGTTAGTATAAATAATATCCATAAATTAGAAGAAGCTTCTAAAGTACTGTTAAAAGAGCTCTTATATATTATAAACGTTATAGTACTTAAAAGGAAACTGAATATAAGGATTATAATGTTATAGTAGGATAATAAAATAAAAAGAGCTGTAAAAGATATAAGGAGAGTGGAAAGGATATAGAGAACGTAACGTTTTTACACTATAAAGAAAGAGTTAAGGAAGGTTAAAAGGTATAAAGATAAGGTGATTAGTAAGGTGTAAATAAGGTGCTAGTAAGGCTCCTTTAATAAGATAGTAACTAATAAGGACTTAAAAGTAATGTAAAATATCAAACGCTAGGTTAGATTACACAGTTACTAACCCTTTAAACTATTAGCCATTTTAACATTATAAGTTATAAAAGACACTACACTTAACAGACTTTAAATAGCTATCACCTATATTAAGAAGATAAGAGAACTTAATAAACACTTTTTCCCTACACTAGAAGTGGACTTTTTAAAACTTAAAAACCTTAACTGGAGAGTAGGCTCCTTTTTAAAGATTATATTAATAGATTAAAAGGTGAAGGATTTAAACGTGAAAGAGGTTATTTAGAAAGTAGGCGTTTTAAAAGCGCTAGGATTAGACAGGATCTTTAACGGCCTTTTAAAAACCTATAATAAGGATAGAAGACTGTTAGCTATCTTAATAAAGATTATATAAGTAAGCTTTAACTTTAATTATTACCTAGAGCGCTAGCATACTATATACGTTATAATACTGTTAAAATTAGGGAAATCGATTAATAATAAGAAACATATTAGAGTATACTACCCTGTAACCCTATTAAACATAATAAGGAAGATTATTAACGTTATCCTAATAAAGAGGATCTTCACTATAGTGGAAACGGCTTATGTACTCCCCAACCTCTAATTTAGATTTAGAAAGAAAAGAGTAACAGATATAACTATCTAAGCTATCGTTAACGGCGTTCACACAGTATAGTTACGTAAAGCTTACACCTTATTACTATAGTTAGATATTACTAAAGCGTTTAATAAAGTAGATTAGAACTAGCTGATTATTATATTAAGAGACTTAGGGTTTAAAAGAAAACTTATCCTTTAGTTAATTAGCTATATATATAAGAAAACGGTTTAGTTACTATTTAATAACAGGCTGTTAACACTGTAAGATATCACTTAAGGAATCCCCTAAGGATCCCCCCTATTAGTAATCCTCTTTATCCTCTTTATTAATACATTATATAAAAAGTTAAAATATATTAAAAGCCTAATTATATTAGGTTTTACAGATAATATAAACCTTTAGGCCTTTACATATAATACGTTAACGTGCTGTAAGATCCTTAAAACTGTATATAAAATCTGTAAAGAATAAGTAAAGGAAAAGGGGATAATATTTAACTTAAAGAAAAGTAAGCTTATTGATTTTTTATAAGTAAGGTGTTTATAAATTAAAAGAGTAAAGATTTTAAAAGAAGACTATTTAAGATTAACATTAATAAAATTAATTAAGTTTTTAAGAGTTTAGTTTAATAAAAAGCTTAACTGGAAAGTTTATTAAAAGAGGATTATTAGAAAAATGGAAACTTAAACCCTTATATTAACCTAACTTACAGGGAAAACGTAAGGAGTGTAAGCTGTCCGCGTTTAAGAAATTTACATTAAAGTTATTAAAAGTGTCCTTACTTATAAAGTGAATGTATAATATATGTTAATAAAGTTAAGAGGACTGGTAAAAAGGATAATTAAAAAGCTAGAAACTATTTAAATATAATACTTATAAATTATATTTAAAGTATATAAGGTAACCTTAGTAAGGAACTTAAAGTTAAAAGTTTAAATCCCACTGTTTAACATTTATTTAAATTAATAAATAGTAAAAGTTAAGTAATGACTTAAACGTATAAAGATTATAAAGCTTTTACGTAACATTAATAAGAAGATAGTTAAATAAGTGAAATAAAGACAGGGTGTAACAGTATATACCTTTTTAATAAATAACAGTCTGATAAAAACCATATAGGTAAAAGATTAGCTAGGGCTTATATTAAGAAAAGTGGAAAACTTAAATTAAGAGAAGTGGATAAACTATAACCTTAATATCTCCACCCTTTATAACTGGAAGGAAAGATAATAAAAAAAGAGGTATAAGGTATTTATATATTATAATTACATTATTACTGTAATAAATATATATAACCTTAATAAAAGTAAGATATTACTTTAACTTTATTAAGAACTTATAAAGGCTTAAAGCTTTATCTTTATATAAGTTAAAACGGAGAAGATTAACTTAAACGCTTTCCTTTACTAGAGAAAGGTCCTTAAGGTAATATTACCCTAATACTAATATAATATTACCCTAAAAACAGCAGTATATATAATCTTAAGGTGCTTAGAGTATAATAAGAGCAGCTTATATAATATTCAGCTCCATAATCAGTAAGATTTAAAAGTAAAGTTATTATATTTAGTAAACGTAATAATTATTACTAATTAGATTATAGAAATTAAAAGGCTGGAAAAATACAGCTTAATTAAGATACTTAATAATAACAGGAGAGGCTTAAGTAGACTATTATTAGACTACACTAACCTTAATAATATATAGGGTATAAAAAAGAAGAAGATGTTAAGATATTAGCTTAGATTTTAAAGTAGTATAGTAAAGACTTAACCTAGAAGATAAGATAGTAAATAATATTAAGAGATAACTATATAATTAAAGACTTAAACTGTAAATATATTATAAACATACTGTAAATATATTACAGATAACCCCTATATTATCATATACTAATTAAATGTAACCATTACTATTAACTTAAAAACTATTAAGAGGAGGACAGTTCTAGTCCCAAGTGTTATTAATAATAACTTATAATAACAGTTAATAGTGAATAAACTGTAAATAAACTGTAATTAATATATATTTACATCCTAACTGGCCTATTACTAAATAATCTGGCCCTTTAGATTAACGAGACCGTTAAGTATAGTTAAATAACGTTAGATAAGGTTTAAGTACATTTTAAGACGCTAGGATTAAGTAAGTAGAGTAATATTAACTTATAAGCCACTTGTAAGAGTAGTAGGTAAAGGTACCTAGGTAGCTTAAGCTGGCGTTACGGGACCGTTATTAGGACTGTTACGAATTATAACGGATAAACCTAAGTTAGAGGGAGTGGGAGGGACGTTTTAATTACAGCCTAAACGCTTAATAACTTATTATTTAACTATTCTGACATTGGGGTAGAGAGATAGCTAGACTTACCAGACTGTATTAAATTAATTAATTAGTTATTACACTGTTAATAACTTATATATAATTTAATAGAAGAAATTACTTATATCTTAATAAGCTAAAGTAGTAGCCAGTTTATAAGACGTACAGATTATTATAATAGTGACGTGACATTTTAAAGTGTGGGTAAAGCCTAGACCTTAGACAGTTTAATAGATAGTAAACGGAGTGTAAGTGATATAAGAACTTACTACACGAAGATAATTATTATAATTATTACTACACCTTTAATAACAAGCTAAGTCTGTAATTAATTAGTAAATGCCCTGTAAATAGTAAGAGCAGTTACTTACTTTAAATAAGATAGCATTTATAATAGTTTAAGGGAGAGTTTAAATAAGTATAGTTATTTAATAAGTTAACATAAGTTAAGTAAGGTAACTTATTAACGTTATTATTAGTAATACGTTAATAACACGGTAAAGAGGGGATAATGTGGATAATTAACAAGGTGTTAATAAGGTGGTTATAGGTGGTGGTAGTGAGAGGGTTATAATTAAAGCTGTTAAAGTTACACTTATAGGGGCTTGGGATAGATATAATAATAATAGAAGTGAGTAAGTAAGGGTATAAAAAGGTAATTATAAGGCGTGTAAGGCTTGAAGCTTAGGAGGAGGAAGTTAATAGTTAAAGGAAGAAAAGTTTTAAAGGAAGGCCAGAAAGGAAGGAAGAATTTATAAAGGTTAGAAAGTGGAGCTGTAAGAACCGTGAAGGCTAGTTAACCTTAATAAAAAGGTTAGATAAAAGTTATAAAGCTATTAGAGGAGGTATATAAAGGTTAACTGGCTATACTGGTAACTTTAGACGGAAGGAACGAAGTGATAACAGTTTAAAGGAAGTGAGTTAGTAGATTGTAGAATTAAAAGTTGTAACGAATAAAGAACTATAAACTAGTGATAGTTAAAGTGGTGTAAAGAAGACTGGATTAAGAGGGGGAGATATTACAGAGTTACCTTTAAACTGTTAACGCCTTAGTCCTAGTTAAACCCTAGGGAGCTGCCCTAAGTTAAAGGGGTCTCCCTTTCTACCCTAGACGAAAAAGGAGGTGACATAGGACCTTTAAGCTATTATAGTTAAGGGGTGTAAGTGTAGTAAAACTGAGAACAACCCGTTTACACCCTTATCTCACTTATAACATATGTTAATATAAGGTACTAACCTTATAACCTGTTACCGCGTTTAGTAGTTGAGACTAAACCACATATATTTTAGTAGGATAAACAGAAGAGTGGGCGGGGTGGAAACGCCCCGACCACACCCCGACAGTAGATAGTTAGCAGTAGAGGGACCGCTTGCCCTTACGGGCGGAGCTTTCAGCTCCTACAGTGAAAGACAAATAATAATAATAATATTTATTAGTAATAACAGGACTTTTAAGTAAGAAGGTTAACAGAAGGTACTTATAAGTATAAGTGCCCTTTAAGAGACTTTTTAAAGCATTTATAGGATTATAGTAAGGAGTACTTAATATATTTAAACTATAACAGAACTAGTTATTAACTGGAATAACTGCTAAAAGGTGTAAACAGCACACTTAAATTAAGAGTAAAGCTTTAATATTAAGAGAAACTGTATATTTATAACCTAAGTAAACAGAAAGAGTACATTTAATAAGTCTATAAATCTCGACTTAAAAGACATATAGGTTAGGTTAAGACTTTTATATAAGCTTAGTAAGCGTATGTATTCCTAGGAATAAAGAAGCTAGTTAAGGAAGTGGTTAATAATTACAATATCTGTTACTAAAAGTAAAACCGATATTATAAACCTTATAGGCTTTTTAAACCACTTCTTATACCACAAGTGCTATAAAGCTCCATTTTACTTAACTTTATTACTGGGATTTTAGATTTTAAGGACCTTATTATAAGAGTTACTTATAATTAAATCCTTATAATAGTTGATAGATTAATAAAATAGGCTTACTTCCTGCTAACTTTAAAGGATATAATAACGGAGTAACTTATATTTTCGAAAAAAAGGTAATCTTATAATACCTTTAGTTAAAGGATATTATTACAGATTAGGATAAGCTAATTATATTAAAGTTTTAGTAAGGGTTAATGTAAAGAATAAGTGTGAAAAGTAAGCTTTTAACAGCTTTTTACCTATAGACAGATAACTAGACAGAATAAGTTAATTAAATATTTATAACGTATCTTTAAGCTTATATTAACTTTAAATAAGATAACTAACTTAAGTTGTTACTAACAGTATAGATAACTTATAATATAACATTAGTTAAGTTAATAAGTATATTACTGTTTTTCACTAATTACAGTAAGGAGCTAGAGCTCCGTTAAGGCCCGTTAACTAATACCTCTTAAGCTATAATTTACATAAATTAGATATAAGAGTTATATAACTACCTATAAGCTTAACTTAAGTTTACACGCGAATAAATAAAGAAGTTTATTAATAAATACTAAATTAAGTAACTGGTGTTTAAAAAAGGACTTTATTATAATGGTGAATAAGTTAAAGGACCAACTCTTTAAAAGGGGGATTACATTTATCTTTTTTTATAAAACTTATATTTAAAACGGCTTAATAAGAAGCTTAACTTTAAAAGGTATAAGCTGTTTTAAATTAAGAAGAAAGTTACTACCTTTAATTACAAATTAAACTTACCTACTAGTATAAAGGTGTGGATTAAGGTTTTTTACGTCTTACTTTTAAAACCTACCTTAAAGGGAGTTCCCTTAAAAAAGAAGGTTAAGATCAACGTTAATAAAGATAAGTATAACGTTAAAGAAGTTATAGATTTATAAAAGGGAAAGAACACGTTTAAGTATCTTATTAAGTGGTTAGATTACAGCCTTAAAAGCAACTTGTAAGAACTAGCTAGAAATCTTAAATGCTTAAACTTAATTGCAGAGTTTTACTAAAAGAATCTAGACTAATTAAAACTAATAATAAGAATTAAAAATAGGATAAAAGCTAATATTTAAACTACTATATTAAAGAGTAAGACCACTATAGGACTTCGAGCTTAGGAAGTGGTAGGAAACTCCTTAATAGGTATAGAAGGATATTTATTAAGACCTTTAGCTAGGGTTAAAAGGACCTTAGACTTAATAAGGAGGCTAGGCCTTTAAAGCTGGTAAGCTTTACATAAATCACATACGTAACAGTATAAAGAATTAAAAAGATATAGGCTAGTAACTTACAGGATAACGTACTCCTTATAACTAAAAGACTTATATTTTATTATAAGTTTAGGGAAGGAGTTAAAGGGTAAAAAGCGATCTAATATTGTTAGTTTCTAGCCCTAGTGGGTCTACTGGGTCGGCGCACTGCGCCGAACCCTCTGGAACCCCCTGGAATCAGGGGGTGAAACCCCCTGAATTCCAGTTGCCACAGCGGAGCTGTGGAAGCCTCTAGAACCCAGTGAGTCATACAAGCACTTACGTAGCCTACGGCCACTATTCCAATCCTGTATAGTAGATAGAAGGCTCTGGAAGCCGACCACAGCCTACAAAAGGCCCTCTCCTCTCCTGTATCTAGCCTTCTATAAGCAAGCAATTCACACCACTCATTC
>Ga0247780_1000092_pt1 | contig 82165 bp, 45 predicted proteins | sample UWRJL079202R5_FD_179927 | JGI IMG/M metagenome (GOLD analysis project Ga0247780, IMG submission 179927) | Plant litter microbial communities from Arlington Agricultural Research Station in Wisconsin, United States - UWRJ-L079-202R-5 | ecosystem: Environmental > Terrestrial > Plant litter >...
CGCAGGGTTCCTCGGATCATCTGCCGAGATCGCAAAATGGGACGCATCGCGTGTGACAATGCAGGCGCTCATATTCCCCGCATATCGGCTCGTAGGAGTGCAGCGTGAGCTTATCCTAGCCGTCCCAGAATACTACCCCTGACCCCCAGAAACACCGAATCCAAACCCAAAAATCAGATACATAACACCTCTCGGCGACGTCCGAAACTCACAAGACAATCCACCAAATTCCATCCCAAATCACACCTCAAATCAGCAACCATGGAGCAAGAATTCGCCGAACTCAAGGCGCAGGTGCAGGCCCTGTCCAAGCAGCTCAACCGCGTGTCCGAGGAAGCCGAAGTGCGCAAAATCCACCACAAGTACGGCTACTACCTCGACAAATGCCTCTACAACGAAGTCGTCGACATGTTCTCCAACCACCCCGACGCCTACGTTGAGTTCCTCGGCTCCCGATACCGCGGCAAGGCCGGCATCAAGCGGCTCTACCAGGGGCGCTTCCAGCAGACCTTCGTCAACGGGCGGAACGGACCTGTCCATGGCTTCCTGCTGGATCACATCATGATGCAGGACATTATCGACGTCGATGAGACGGGTACGCACGCGTGGTGCCGCATGCGCGCGCTCATGCAGGCGGGCACGCACCAGCGCATCGAGGAGTATTTCCCGGGCGGCCACCGGCAGTGGTGGGAGGGCGGGCTGTACGAGAACGAGTACATCAAGGAAGATGGCGTTTGGAAGCTGTTCCGGTACCGGTACTTCCCCTTCTGGCACGCCCAGTTCGAGTCGGGATGGAGCCACACCAAGCCGAACTATGTGCCGTGGGCGACCAAGACGTTCCCGGAGGATCCGATCGGCCCGGATGAGATTATCGAGCAACGGGCGCTGTGGCCGGATACGAGGGCCGTGCCGTTCCATTATCCGCATCCGGTGACGGGCAAGGCGATCAATCCGGATGATTTGCGGGCGCCGGTGTGGGCGGGGAGTTTGGAGGAGAGCGAGGCGCCGTTGACCCTGACGCTGCCCGAGGGGCAGAGTCGGCCGGGCGCGACGGTGAGAGAGTCGACCGTGGCGGATAAGGTGCTGCCGGAGCTGGTGCAGCACAAGGTGGAGTGAGAGTCTTCAGGGTGCGGCTTGGCATGTATTTCAGGGGTTGTTTATTCATTCAGGGGCTGTTAGTGTGCAATTGAGTCTTGATTGTCATCCATTATCATCCACCAGCTTAATGTTCTTCGTGATGTCTTTCTCTGATTGCCAAAATCCACCATTTCCAGTCAATCGTGTTTGAAATAGTGTTCAAAATTCTGGCGCTTCTTCTGTCCCCGAGACGGCGGCACTGCCGAGAGTTGGGGAAAAATCCCCTCACCACTCTGCCGTGTCCCCCCTCCCCGCACGCATCACTTATCCGGCCAGCACCGACAGCGGCTGACATTGCCGAACGCCCAGATCCCGCAGCGGCAGCTAAACCGCCCTCACTGCATCCGGAGTTACATCCGGGGACAGATTGCCAATGCTGATCCTTGGATAAGGCCATCCCGGCGGGGCATCAGGCGATGCGCTTCCCCAACCACTAACACCACTTTGACCCGGTAGATGTCTGAGGGCAGGCCGCCACCTTATAGCCCCAAGGGGAATCGCCAGCCAAAAGAATTTGTGAAACCACGACCGCACGCCTCACATCGGTCTTCTCTCGATAATCCCGCCCCGAGGCATCACCACATCACCGTTGCTGCCCTCTCATCACCACGACAACCTCACCATGGCACATATCTACTCCCTTTTCCCGGACTCCTCCCCCCAGCCCACCCCGTACACCTCCGGGCGGCTCACCTCACCGACGCCGGTGCAATTCCCCTCCACGCCCGCCTTCTCCTCCATGAACCGGCCCTCCCGCTTCGAAGGCTCCATCCTCGACCTCGAATACAGCGGGACCATCCCCCCCTCTCTCAACGGGACTTTCTACCGCATCCAGCCCGACACGCGCTTCCCGCCCCTCTTCGCCGACGACATCCACTTCAACGGCGACGGCGCCGTGTCCGCTATCCGCATCTCCTCGGGGCACGCCGACTTCCTGCACCGCTATGTGCGCACCGAGCGGTACACGCATGAAACCGCTGCGCGGAAGGCGCTGTTTGGGCGGTACAGGAACCCCTGGACGGACAATGAGAGTGTCAAGGGGGTGATTCGCACGGCGAGTAATACCAATGTGGTGTTCTACCGGGGGATGTTGCTTGCGACGAAGGAGGACGGGCCGCCGTTTGCGATGGATCCGGAGACGCTGGAGACGATTGGGCGGTATGATTTCGAAGGGCAGATTACGGTGCCGACGTTCACGGCGCACCCGAAGTTTGATCCGGTGACCGGGGAGATGGTGTGTTTTGCGTATGAAGCGGGGGGAGATGGGGCGGATTGCAGTGTGGATGTGGTGGTGTGGACGTTTGATGGGGAGGGGAGGAAAATTGAGGAGTGCTGGTATAAGGCGCCGTTTGCGGGGATGATTCATGATTGTGGGATTAGTGAGAATTGGGTGGTGTTGCCGCTGACGCCGATTAAGATGGATAGGGGGCGGATGGAGAAGGGGGGAAATAAGTTTGCGTGGGACCCCGAGGAGGATCAGTGGTATGCGCTGGTGCCGAGGAGGGGGGCGAAGACGGAGGATGTGATTTGGGTTAGGGCGGATAATGGTGAGTTTGAACTAGGCTGTCCTTGGGGGATGTGAGAGGTTGGGAAGGGATTGTGTTAACAGTGATGCAGGATTTCATGGCCATGTTGCTGGGTGCTATGAGCTGCCGACCGGGGAGGTGGCGTTCGATTTGACGGTGGCGGATGGGAATGTGTTTTTCTTCTTCCCGCCCGACACGAACATCACGCCAAGTGATGGGATGACCAAGAGAAATAAGCTCAGTTCTCCGACCATGCGCTGGATATTCGACCCCAAGGCGAAGAAGACGGCAGTCGATTACCCCGAGGGTGTTGTTTACGTTGCCGATGAGCGGGTCAAGCCAACGCTAACGTGGCTAACCAATGGCGAGTTCTCCCGCATCGACGACAGATACGTGACGAAGCCGTACCGCCACTTTTGGCAGGCCGTGGTTGATCCGAGCAGGCCATACGACTTTGCGAAGTGCGGTCCGCCAGCGGGTGGGCTTTTTAACTGTCTCGGACACTACACTTGGTCGGACGAGCATGTCCATGACGGATCTTCTCCGTCTGCCGACGAAAAGAGCGGTGGTGAAGGGAAGTTCGGCCTGGAAGACGTCTACTTCCCTGGCCCCACCATGACGTTTCAGGAGCCGACCTTCATCCCGACGGAGGGCGGCGCAGAGGGAGAAGGATACATCATTGCATTGCTAAACCACCTCGACGAGCTGCGAAACGATATAGTCATTTTGGACGCCCAGAATCTAAGCAAGGGGCCGGTGGCCGTGATACACCTGCCCCTGAAAGTGAAGCTGGGCTTGCACGGAAACTGGGTGGACAACCGGGATATCGAAGCATGGAAGAGCAGGAGGGCGGAGAACGGTGATGTTGGGCCGGTGCAGATTGCTACCGAGATGCTACCCTGGCAGAAGGCCTTCTTCGCAGAGAAACACAGAGAGAAAGGAACTGATAGCGGCACCAATGGTTTGGATCATTGAGTCTGAGTTTAGTTACATTGTAGGTAGAGCTCTGTTATCACCCAACTTCCGCATGACTCCATCAATGTACCCGTGCCCCAGCAGCGACGGCAGCAACACCACCTCCTACAATGGCCCATATACCCGGAGCTTCAGCTTGACCCCTGCCCCGACTGGAAGATGTAGATGTGGACGTTGTCTTGGCTGGCGTTGATGTGCCCGTCACGCCTGGGCGAGGTGTAGCGGTCGGGGCCTTGGTGATGGATGCACCTGCGGTGTGCGCCGCGGCATAGCACTCAGCCATGATGATGGTGTTGTTGAGCCAGGTTGCCTGGCCCGACCACTCCTTTTCGGCGTACCACCCCACCGGGCAGTCGCGAGCCAGCTCCAGAGCCCTTGAGCTGTGAGCCGCCCACCACGAAGATGCTGAGCTGCCATATGCCGAGTACGCCGCCGAGACCGAGGTGGCCATGGCCGACGTGATGGCGCACCACCGCGTGGCGTCGGGGTACGGGCAGTCAAGTTCGTCGGCGCCAGTCAGGGTGCACGACTCGGACCGGAGTTTGCTGAAGTAGCTCTGCATCGCGGTGAGGACATCTGCTGTCGGTTTTGGGACCTGGAAGTAGGGAGAGAAGGTCTCAGTTGCGCACTGCCAATGGTCGTCTTCCGGCGGGATGACTGTTGGAAGAAGCGCAGCCCAGGCGGGTTGCGATGTCCCCGAGGTGGTGGCTGCATGTGCAACATGGGCACTTGCACTGAGCACGCCGATCAGGAGCTGGATTCTCATGGCGAGGTGGTTGTCGCGGCGGTGCTAGAAAGAGGAAAGATGTCGGAGAGGGAGCGACGAAGAAACATCGAAAGGGAGACTAGAGACCAGACCCCGGCCAGAGAAATACGCGCTGTGTCGTTGACGCGGAGGTTTGTTGCCCCTGTTTCGATACGCTCGCTGCCAAGCTAATATAAACGCAGGCTAATTTGCCATTGTAAAATATAGTGAGGCAGAACATGACTATACCTGCGGCTAAACAAAATCGCTCGTGTAACACGATCGCTGAGTCTTGCGTTTACCGTGCCAATTCGTCTCAACGAAATGAGGATACTAGCGCTTAACGCCTCGTCCGCGGCGTGGCAATCTGCCTTCAGTTGCGGTAGGTATATTACGTACGGTGCCGGTGCCCGACAGAGGACTGGTGCAATTCGCCCAGCTCGGCCACGTCATAGCGGGCGGCCTCTTTTTAACTCAATATGCCTGGCGAAAATTAATGTCTCTTGGCTGCTGTTTTAATCGTGGGTAAAACCACTGACTTAACCTCCGTGTCCAGAAATTGTTGAACACTGGTTTTCGAGCCCGTAAACGGGTGCTGCTGCTTGGCTCTGCCTTGTTGCGAGTCTGGGCGCAGTAATGAAGCCCCCGTAACATGTCCTGTAAAAGCTGACTTTCGTCCAGTGACACCGATGATTTATAGGGAACATATCAGCATCGCCGCCGTGTGATAGTGTCTAAATCAGAATGATCTTACCTCATTTTCTCGGACGCGTCAAAGAGTATCTCTGAGCTACTCGGTCAGAAGGAGTTGCCAAGCCGTAGAGCATTTGACTGAACTGTCTCGGCGGTGCTGCCAGTTGGCCTGTGGCACAGCACAGCCAGCGGGCTGAAGAAGGGACCCTATAAATTGAACTCATGCTACGCCGCAACAACAATTACAGGCCTATGTTCGGTAGGTCAATAGGCAGATACTGCAAAAATGAGAACTGGGGGGGCTTGAACGGGGTATTGATAGCACCCTCACCCAGGCGAGGAAGTTGCTGAACCCCTTTCTCCTCAGACATGTTCTATTCTCTCGCAGTCAGCACCATGTATCAGTTCAGGGCTACAGCCCTTTGTATTCTCTGGGGCCTCGGCGTCGCCCATGCTGCAATCAATCTTGACGGCAGTCCAGCTATGGCACCCTTGTCGGACGGTGACCCATCCCCTATTGCGAGCATCAATACGTATCATCCTAATGAGCATGACTGCCCATTGCCGTGCAAAGACGTCACCAATGTACACAGTTGGGTCACCTACTTCTCCGTCAACCGTCTCAAGCGCTGCAACGAGCCCATGCTACTCCAGCTGTCCGTCACACAACCCTTAGATGATCCGCTTGCCACTGTGTTGTTGCATAGCTGCACTCTTACAACGCCGGGATCTGATTTAGCCTCCATCGGCATCCTCAAGGCCGGCATCCTTGCGGAGAACCCAAAGTTGTCCGAAACTCTTGCAGAAAGGGGTGTCGATACCGCCAAGGCATGCTTCTCCAACGGAGTTCCAGCTGTGCGCAAGCTTGAGTTGTTTGTTGGGAGGGGGTCGGACTCGGACCAAAGGGGCGAGACACTTCAAGGGACCCTCGGAGGCCTCCAAAAGTTCTTCGAAGCACCCGACAACTGTGATGAGCAGCTTGCGTTCGCATACCACAATGGAACGGTGGTCGGCATTTATGTCGGAGAAGATTTCGGGAAGCCCACCGTTTCGTCCGCTCTGACGCTGCTCGGGCGGCAAAACGTCTCTTCTGTTGACCGGGCGGTTGCCCAGCTCTGCGACGGGGGACAGTCCGGCACTCGAACGTTTGGTATGGTGGTCGATACCACTGGGAATCTGGCTGCTGTCCAGAAGATCGTTTCCGACTGGAACAAGGGCGTCTGCATTGACACCGGGAACTTTGGAACTTCGAGAGAACTCGGGGGTGTCGAGGTGTTCTCCATCGGCAACCACGGAAACGTGACTGTCGGGGTCAACAGCACGTTCGGTGCCAACGCCAGCACCAACACTATCTCCCCATACGCAAGAAAGGTGCGGGGCCGCGGCTATCAAAGCAAGGGGTTCGGTCTTGCGTCGCGTGCAACGTGTCGCTACGTCGAAGTCGTATCGGGCGATAGCTGTGGCGCCCTCGCGGACAGGTGTGGCGTCAACGCGCAGGACTTCTACAAGTACAACCCGAAGGACAACCTGTGCTCGGGGCTGATGCCGGGAGATTTCGTCTGCTGTTCCTCGGGCGATCAGTACTCAAAGCCAAAACCCGTCGCGCCGAAGCGGGGTGCCGACGGCATTTGTGCGACGCACCTCATCGTCGCTCGCGACACCTGCCATAGTATAGCTGAAAAATACGGCATCACCACTGCCGAGATCGAAAAGTGGAACAAGGGCCGGACGTGGGCGTGGACTGGCTGCGAGCGGATCCTGACCACGTATAATATGTGCGTGAGCGACGGGGACCCACCGCTGCCCCCACCCTCTGTCGGGACCGAGTGCGGCCCTCTGGTGCCGGGGTCGAAGCCGCCGCCCACGAACGTCTCCTTCACACTGCTCAATCCCTGCCCGCTCAAGGCGTGCTGCTCTAACTGGGGCTACTGCGGCGTGTTCCCCGGCCACTGCAACGTCAACACGCCGGTGGGCGGCGGGCCCGGAAGCACGCCGCCCGGCATCCAGAGCACGTGCGTTTCCAATTGCGGAAACGACATCAAGACGAACGGAGGGCCCCCGCAAGCCTTCCAGCGCATCGGCTACTACGAATCCTGGAACCTGGGGCGCGACTGCCTCTGGCTGGAGGCCAAGGACGCGAACACCGACGGCTCCTACACGCACATGCACTGGGGATTTGCCGACATCGACCCCGCGACGTGGAAGCCCGTCATCAACGACACCATGAAGCAATGGGCCGGCTTCAAGGCCCTGAAGAACGTGAAGAGGATCGTGGCCTTCGGCGGCTGGGCGTACTCGACCGAGCCAGCCACGTACAACATCATGCGCCAGGCCATCCTCGACAACGCCAGCACCTTTGCGCAAAACATCGCCAAGTTCCTGCAGGACGAGGGCCTCGACGGCGTGGACATCGACTGGGAGTATCCTGGCGCCCCCGACATCAAGGTCAACGGCCGGGTAATTGGCCAGGAGGGGGACGGCCGCGGGTACTACAACTTTCTCAAGACACTGAAGGACAAGGTTGGGCCGAGCAAGTCCGTGTCAATTGCCGCGCCGGCGTCCTTCTACTACCTGAAAGCGTTTCCCATCGACCGCATCGCCAACGTCATTGACTACATCGTGTACATGACGTACGACTTGCACGGCCAGTGGGATGCTGGGAAACCGAACTCGTACGACTCGTGCGACTCGGGCTACTGTATACGCAGCCACGTGAATTTAACCGAGACGCGTAACGCCCTCTCTATTATCACCAAAGCCGGCGTGCCAAACAGCAAGGTCTTTGTCGGCGAGGCCAGCTATGGCCGGTCCTTCCGAATGAAGGAGGATGGCTGCTGGCGTCCGATGTGCGAGTTTACCGGTACCCCGGAGGTGTCCCACGCCAACCCTGGCCGCTGCACCAAGACCTCGGGATATCTTGGCTATGCTGAAATCATGGAGCTTATGAGGAACAACCCGAACGTCAATCAGTTTCACGACGGTGATTCCAACACCGATGTCCTGCTCTACGACGGGGACTATATCAGCTACATGACCCCTATTACCAAGGAAACGCGCCGCGACGACTGGAAGAAACTCAACTTTGGTGGAAGTGTCGACTGGGCCGTGGATCTCCAGGCCTTCTCCAAGACCGACATGGGGAAAGGGCTGAAGCAGCCCTCAGGCGAGAAAGGCTGCGTGGGCGGGTTAGACGTTGACATCGAAACAGGCGAGATGTGCGCATTCGCCTGCCATTACGGCGTTTGTCCGCAACCGCTCTGCGAGTGCATTATCGAGGGCAGGATTAAACAGCTTCCGCCCGTTAAGATGGAGAACGTCGACGACGTCATTGCTTTTGACACGTACAATGTCGACGTGAACCGGCTTTGTAAGTTTGTTTGCAAGTACGGCTTCTGCCCCGAGGGGTCGTGCACGACCGTCGACAAGGAAGAAGACCCAGAAGCACCGATGGTCGATCCATATGCCCCAGTAGCTGCGTCAGGAGACTCTGACCGCTATGCGAGACGTGGTGAGCTCAACAAACAATGCTTCATATATCGAGATACAAAGTACCGCGACAAGGGTATTGCAAAGTGTGAAGAACTCTGCAAGGATGAGGTGAACAGGGCCAAAGCGGAGGGCCGAACGACAAACTACGGCTGCGTTGGCAATTACCCGCTGGATAAACCCATCCCGTGGGACTATCTGTTTGAGGTCGAAGGGGGCAAAGTCCCGGGGCGATGCGTTTGCGACCATGCTTTCGTCAACACCCTTGCTGATCTCGTCATCGATGCCATGCCGGCCATCGCGCAGATTGGCTGTTACATCGTCATGTCCTCGCTCAAGCTTGTCATCACGCTCGGGCTGAACGCGATTCCTGGCGCTGGGAGAATTATCGAACCAGGCTTAGATGCCTTGGCCACTGCCGCACAGATCGCCTCATACGTATACCCCGACGACCAGAACCCCCAAGGTACGTTCGAATGGTGGTTGAGCCCATGTGGGGGCAGCGAGCTTGTACCCAAGGAACTGCAGACGGCCTTTGATATCCTCCACAGCATCTCCGAGGGCAGGACAAGCTTCAAGAAGCCCGAAAAGCACCCCAAGGGCAGCGGCAAGAACGGAGACGCCAGCAACCCCAAGCCCGAAGACCGCGACAGAGGTCGGCCAGCCGGGAATAAGAACCCCGGCAAAAGCGGCTCGGGTGGCGGCGCAAACTCCTCAGCCAACAAGCCAAAGCAATGCAAAATTCCGGCGAAGAAAAAGTCTGAACGCCAACCACACCGACTGCGAGTGAGGGAATGTAAAGGCCAGGTGACCAAGACGACAGATTTCTTGATCACCTCGGTCCAATACGCCGCCGGCGCTGCACCATCAGCTGTCGAAAGGAAGTGCTTACTTCGATGGGAGCAAGCCTGCCTCCACTATAGCTCTGCCATTGAGGTCAGCCGAGACTGGAACAAGATTGTCTGCCCACAAGAGGCCGCCACCAAATCCCGGCCTCGGGGAGGGCTGCCCGCGACACTGGCTTGGAACAACGCACGTAACGAAGACTGGCTCGAGTGGGAAAACTCGGGCCGCAGAGAAGAGGATTGCCATAGGGACGAGTACCCGCCCATCTACCTGCTGAACGACCAGCACGACGCCTGGAAAAACTCAGGCAAGTCCAACAAGCCCGGCGGCCAGCTCATGCGGTTCCTACCCGGAGGCCACAACACCGGAGCCGCGTCGCTGTGGAACAACGCCTGCTTCAAGCCAGTCATGGACAAAATATCCGACCGCGAGTTCCGGGCACTAGTCCTAAACAACCAGAAGTCTAACCAACCGACAAACCCGGGGAGCGACCCCAACCACGAGCAGTTCGAGGCAAAAGTGGTCCCGGTGAATGTCCACCCGTACTTCACCATCACTGCGTGGGAGCACGCGGCAAATCCGCCGGTAGAGGCGGGCCTCTGGGAAAATCCATGCTGGCCGATGGACTTTGCGCCGCTGGATCCGGGCTTTGCGCTGTTGGATTATGACCCCTGGAATCTCAAGCAATGGCCCCTGGACGGGAATGGCAAGAAGACAAATCCTTATGACTACACGAAACCTCGTGACTGATTTGCACGAATACTGGCACGATATCGGTAAAGAGACTCTTTATTTTTTGTGTGCCGTATTTTTATACAGGATATTTCGTTGCTTTGGAGTTGCGTTGGAGGAACCCCCAAGATTCGCCAGATAGCAAGCGAAGACAATAGACTAGCAGGCCCCTCGGCTCACCCCGTTCCTTTGACAATGCCTTGGTAACAGCCTGGTTATATGAGACGAATCTGGTCACATGAAATTCCCTTTTTCGTTCCGAGTCCTGAGCTAGGGTGAGCTGTGGCTAATGTGCCCTGAGCTTCCCCTGATTCTTCCCTGAGCGAAGCTAATCCCATACGCAACCGCTGCACAGCCTCACAGGCCCTTTTCAGTCCCTCGGCTAAAGTTTCCATTCGATGGACAGTAAGTAACGCGTAATCTATAGGAATGGCACTCAGCTAACAATTCCAATTATAATGTGCACGTACACTGGGTGCGCGTGTCTTGTGTTATGTTTGTCAGAAACATGGCACCTTGGATTGCAACCGTGTGACTGTTCTAAATGCGAGCTACTTCTTAGACCACACATCAAGTCTCTCTGTTCAGCACAGGTCGGACAGACGCCTGGCTTAACTACACGGACAGTATGGCATTGAACTCGTGTCATGATTAGCTGAAAGGCAGAGGCCGGGTTTTGGGGCTGCTGGTCCGTGCTTGTCTGCCTAGAATAGTCCCTGGGTGACGAAACTAAACCGCAGTGGGCCAGTTGGGTTGGGAGGTTGGACCACATGGATTTCAGGGGGGCGCACCTTGCTCCCTTCTCTTTTCTGTCACATACATGCGTGATGAATGGCTTAGCTGCGTTCCGACAGCTTGTTTTTCGTAGGTAAATGCACAAGCCGCCTTCCGACTGCTCCCGTGCTTAGGATTGTTCCCGCATGCTCCACTAAACATTTGTCCATCGTGTTTCGCCCAACGCCTTTCACTGCTCGCATTTCGCCCATCGCATCAATTGGCAACTCTTCAATTGAACCATCAGCATCCATTTGTTCATCAATATTTCCATCGATTATCCTTGACATGACAAGCCGCTACGAATATTCATACCTCGAGACGGGATACATCCGCCTCCTCCACATCCTCTCCGTTAGCCCGCAAGTCCGTGTTCAAGTCGAGGTTGCACATCTCGACGCAGACCCCGCCTCCCATGATGCTCCGGTCTACGCAGCGCTGTCATACCTCTGGGGAGACGACAGACCGTTTGGACGCGTCATCATCGAACCATCGGGCTGTTATGTTGACATCACACGGAACCTCGCCATCTGCTTCGCACATCTGGACGCCTTTGTTGGTACCAAGATCTGGATCGACGCCCTGTGCATCAATCAGCATAGTGACGAAGAGAAGTCCCGCCAGGTTGCACGCATGGCGTCGGTTTATGAGCGCGCTGCGAAGGTGCTCTTGTGGCTTGGCCCCAGTGCGGACGGGAGCGATGCTGCCATGGAGGGCATCGCCCGGTATGGCGGCGCAGCTGTGCGTGCCGGCCTCCTCAGCTTGGAGAAGGAGGCCCTTATGGGGTGGCCGGATGTGGGTGATGATCCCGCATGTGTGTGTACGCGGGATGCTGTACTGGCACTGATGGTGACAGCGAGCGAGGTCGAGGGCGATGACAAGCGGGCGGTTGAGAGGTTCCCACGACTAGCGTTTGCTGCGCTTACGCATCGCGAGTACTTTAACCGCGTTTGGGTTAAGCAGGAGATTACGCTGGCGCGAAAGGCGGTGGCGCTCTGTGGCCATAGCCAGGTGGATGCCGAGTCGTTCCACGCCGCGACCTTGTTCTATGGCATGTTGAACGTGTGGGAAACCAGTGAGTGGCGCGCTGGCCGGCAGGTGAGGCTCCCTGGCCCCTTCTCGATGGAAGAGGTCATGGCGGCGCCTGGCGGTCCTTGGTCCCTGATGAAGAAGCTGGCGGATCACCCGGCTGTGGGGGCCTTCTTTGCAGCCAGGCGGAAATTTCAGCGAACTGGAGGTCGACTGCCTCTATATGAGCTGCTGCATACGTCGTATGTGAGGAGTGGGGGGACTGGGCTGCGGTGTGGAAACCCAAGGGATAAGATCTACGGCCTCCTTGGGATGGCGAATGATGTAGAGGTGTTGGGCATCTGCATAGACTACTCCAAGACACCTGACGAGGCGTACGAGCAGGTAGCACGGGCTTTGATCAGCAAGGGGCACGTGGATATTTTCAAGTGGTGCCGCTCGCGACACGTCCAGCCTCCTACCTGGGTCCCCAACTTTCGTGAGGAGATTACCTACACCTGGTCAGAAGATATGGGCGTCCCCTTGTTTAAGGCGACTGGATCGAGGACGCAGCCGACCCTCGGTGAAACCGGGGACGACAACAGAAATCCCTCGACACATATCTCGTCGATCCGCTTACGGGGAATCCGCCTCGACAGCATCACAGCCATCGGGACCATTTTTATGCACAATGACCAGACGCGGTACGACCAAATGGCGGCGCGCAAGATGTTCCACGAACTAAAGGCGTTTCTGGAACGGCCGTCCATCTACCCCGAGACCAACTGGGTTGATGCCGCCTGGCGTATCCCGATCTGCGACAAGGAGTACCACCCTACGTCCATGACATTCCGACGCGCCACAGCCGAGCTCTCGGGTAGGCAGTTCGTCTTGCTACTCACGCAGGACCTGGAGGATGAGAAGGTCATGGCCGAGACCATGTCATACCAGGGGACCATGCGGTACAAAGACGGTGCGCGACCCATCTGCTCTGAGAAGGGCTATGTGGGACTAGGACCTGCGGAAACGGCGCTGGGGGATGTGATCGTTTTGCTGTTCGGCGCGACAACGCCTCTGGTCTTTAGACCTGTGGATAGCGACATGGGAGTTTACCATCTTGTTGGCGAGACGTATGTCTATGGTGTGATGGATGGGGAGATGATGGGAAAAGGAATTGATGAAGATGTTTTTGAGTTATGGTAGATCCAGGGAGCTTATGAATAACGGCAAATTATCTAGAGTTGTGAATAGGTGATCTTATATGCACGGAAATAGGTAGTGGAGAGAGGCGAATCGGCACGATTTGCGCAATAACAATACACTTGCTAGCAATAACTAAAGAACGCCGACATAGAAGTCACGACTCCACAATCGATCGACCCCCTGCCGGTTAGCATCCGCACCAGGAACCCCTAGTTTCTGATAGAAACACGCGCCTTAGATTCAGTGGCAATTAATGAGCTCCGCCCTGTTTGTCTTGTCGATGCAACAAGTATCAACCCACGAGCACTTCAATCTGTCTTGTTTGCCTGCTCGATGCAGAATCTAATCTTGTCATAGCCTTTTTTTCCGTGGCTGGTTATGCCATTTTGCATGTCCTGGAAAGAGACTTCGTCGCCAGGACAGCCCATGTGTGGGAGAGTATTGCATAAGGCGGGATTCTTTGGGGAGGAATGGCTCCGTCAACGTGATGCTGCCGTCATCTCCACTGCGCAAAAGTCGCATCTTCTCTACTGCTTCGCGGCAGTACATGTAAGGTATTGTAGTAGCCTAAGGTAAGGTAGGCAGAGGGGGAAGTGCAAGGAGGATGGACGAGTACCGCCCAGTAAGGAAAAAGAAAAGAAAGATCAGAGGTCAAAGGCGCTCACTGCCTAAACGCATTAAGGTGGCCGGCCGCTAGCCTTCCACTAATGAACTAGATTCATCAGAAAAGTAGGGCTGCAGAGCCACCACAGTGACGAACGCCGCGTTGAAGCGCGATGATTTGGCTCAGCGAAACCATCGCCAGTATCTCAAGGCGTCCCGACTACTCAGCAGGGGCAACTAAGCTTACACTCAGTTCGGCTTTCAAATAAATGGCAACGGTTGTTAAGCTACTAAATGGAAATACCGTGCTTATGTAAAAGGCGCCAAAGAGACTGGGAGCGGTTAAAGCGTTACGGAGTTCCAGAAACAAAGTCCAGTACTTTGAGTAGTTATGTACTTATAGCCAGGGGTAGCCTAAATTCGGGACCGCTGGATATACCGGTACTTGGTGTGGTATAGCACATTACATCCTAGCTTAATCCGTAGCATAGTACAAGTATCCCAGCTCCAAAACTGGGATGATATGTAATATAGTACATGATATACTAGCCTAGAGTAACCAGTAAATAACAAAAAGCTTAGAATGTACCAGTATGTAGTATACTAGCTTGAAGTATACTAGCATTATCATGTACGAGACCAATTCTGGGCCCACTCGGCTAGAGTTGAAGCAGTTCAGCATGCTACGGTGCAGCGTGCCGAAAATGGTACTTAGCCTAAGCAAAGATGAGCAAGACTGAGCAAACCCTGAGCAAAGACTGAGCTGAGCCTGAGTCGGGGTGAGCAGTGTCACGTGGGCGAGGTATAAAAAAGGAAATTTCGTATGTCCAGATTCGTCTCATATAACAAGTAGTATTCCCTCAAAGCAGGCAAATCCCCCCTTTGATATCCTGCACCTTATTCAAGCTCGTCTTGACATTCCCCAAACTGTCAAACTCATTCTGGCCCATCCCTCGCCACGAGCCCGCTGCACGGCTGAACCCACCACGTCCAACCCCCGCGCCGGCCAAGAAGAAAAACACCGCCATGACCGCACTGCTTAGATCTTGAATCACGCTATAGATTGCCAAGCCTGCCTCGCCCGCCACGCCAATCGACGCAAGTATTGCTCGCAACGTCGTCCCTCCAATGGCTCCCACGGTCTGGCCGGCAATAGGGATGAAGAACAGCAGCGCCGAGATGAAGGCCATAATAATCTCCTCGCGCTCCTCCTTCTCAATATCGTCCGTTTTGTCAACGATGCGCTGCATGCTCTCGATGGCTTCCTCTGTCGAAAAGACCCAGGGAGGTAGCGTCGACGAGGTCAAACAGCTGCATTAGCTCGTCGTAGTTCTAGTAGGAAAACTAGCGGACGACGTGTGTTGCCGCATGGCCAGTAGTGGTCTTGGGTAGCCCCGTGCCAATTCCACATACAATCGGCGCAGACGGCGTGGATCTCTTTCACGTTGGCCCATTCGGATTTAATCAGTTCCTCGACCTCGAAGTGGTAAAAGGAAAGTCCTGCCGCCTCGCTTGAATGTTCGCGCTCGAACCGCAACCGCTTAATGAGCGGTGAGACAGGGACAAACCAACAAAAGTTGTCTGTCCTGATCGAGATGATGTCGATGTCTAGGTTGGCCCAGATGTAGCGGTCGTTGTCAATCTCGGAAACGACTTGCTGGTAGAGCTTCATGTTTCGAGCCTTGTGACAAGTCTGCAGTGGTGCTGGCATCGGAGTTGGAGACTTCAAGCGTTTCGAGTGCCTAGGGAGGCGGAGGTGACGCACGCGCGCCTCGATGACTCGCGGCTCCACCGTGAGCTCCGCGATCTCAGCGCGGAGCTCGAAGGGAAGGAGCAAAAAGAGGCGGAAACTGGCCATGTCGAATAGCAAACGACCGCGATGAGGCACGGGCTTGGTTGGCGCTTGTCGGTGCTACCATAGGTACCATGAAGAAGGTAGCTTGATGTCGCCTTTTGACTAGGACGCAGATAAGAGGTGGGCTGCCACTCTGAGGCTGTTTTTGAGGTTCGGCGAGGGCGATACTAGGGTTGGTGAGTGGGTTGCTAGTAGGTCGATTGAAGTTGCGCTTGGAAATTGCAAGCACCGCTTAGCGGGTACATCTGCCCTGAATTGCTCCCTCAAGCGGAGTAGGGGCTCATGTTACTAGTACTAGCACATCAAGTTGACCCCGCGCGTGAACTCGTGCGTCCGTTGCCCCCACCAACGCAGGTTTGTTTGCAACACTGACTTCAGATGAAACCCGAATCAAGAAGGACTTATCGAGAAGTACCAACTTTCTTTAGCCCGTCGTCAACCCGCGGGATTTTCGTTTTTGTTTGGAACATCCTGCGCTAACACTGACTCTGTTCCCCAACCAGCCGGCACCTTTTTCTGTGGCTGTCAATCACAGCCCTCGTATCTCAGGTTTCTCATGTTCCTCACTCGCCTAGCCTGCTCTGATGGCCCCTTTGGATTGACAATGTATAATTGAAATTGAAGTCTCTAGGCCTTAGCTTGAAGGCGAGAAAGGGTAGCTGACAATGCTGTAGTACATTTGCATCTCCACCATCGGTCGCACGCCGATACCAACAAATCCCGGCAACGGCATCTCCACGCCTCCGCCATCTCAGTCAGGCATGACGACCAACTGTAAGGCATTTCATTTTGTGTAGAATGGGGAGAACTATCAGGCTGTTGTGGATCGGTTCAGGGTCTCGCTTGACGGGTTTGTCTGGTGGATCCTGGCGACTGGGGACCGCTTGCACGAGCCTTTGGGCTCTCAGGCTCATGTATGCTTGTGTTGGGGTGCTTTGAGAGCTTTGGGGGACAGGACTGCCTAGGGCTGGTATCCATGGCGAACTGCCAGGACTTTGTTGACCAAATGTTTGATGACCTGAATGTTAACTTCGGCCATGAAAAGAGAATCACTGCAGCCTCCTAAATATGCGCTCAATGAGGTCAAGACTAGGCTGTGATTGAGGTCGAGATAATAGTACCCAGTGCCCAACTCGACCGCTTTCCACATTGGCACTCGTGGCAAGCTCTGTTTGCAACAACAAGGTTTCAACTCCAAAACTCAGAATCAGGGCAACCCATCTGCACTAACATATATATACAAATCCTAGGGATACTACCTCATTAAATCACGGTATCGCTATTCAATAGGTGGCGTGTGCTGGGGATTTTTGTGCTAAACTACGAGATATTATTGATCTAGGTAAGTACATCACCTCTGGCGATTTCCCGATCATTTCCGTCAGTGGTGATGCCCTGGTGGAACCGTTGGGGACCCTCCAGTTACGTTGGCCACCATCTCAAACTCCATCACATTGCAATCCGACTCAATTCCTTTTTCTGTGTCGTTGTCTAAACAGCCGTGCAACATCATGTCCCCTGTCGCATTCGCACTATAAGACGTTCTAAAATAAGTCGGAGATGTTAGCGCAACTTAAAACCCCAAGCCCGAGGATGAGATAGAAATATGCTCACCCCGAACATGTCCACGTTTCTTTCAAGGATAATATTAGCTCGTTAAAATCGAGCCGAAATTCCGTCCCAGGACTGTTGCGTTTAGACCACGCATCACCCAACTTCGCCAGGTCGACGTCCTTAGCCAGTCATTCCCCTGTCATGTTTGTCCCCGAGTAATAAGACTTAACCCAAACGTGCCCGTGGTACCCCTTCATCACCTTCAGCACCAATCCTACAATACAAATGAGGTCCGAAACTTTCAGCGCAGTTGTGGGCTAAGGCCACTCCGTAGAGCAGAGCCACAAAAAGAGGTGGCTGCGCGCATGTTGTCTGCGAGGTTCAAACCGAGGATTAAGCCAAGACCCAGAGGCTTATCCACTTACCGATTGACCAGGAGTTGGTATGCGGTGTGGCTGGGTGTCATATATAACAGGCATATCTGGCATTGGCGTCAACTTTGGGATTGCCGAACTTGCCGGCTAAACGAAAAGGGCTTGACGTAACACGTAACGCCACTGATTTAGCAAAATGTTTGTTTGGTACCATTATTGGAGCAGGTGGGGGTGGGGGTAGATTTTGCGGAACCTTGAAGCCGAAAACCATTTGCCGGGAACCATCCGCAGCATGCAGGCAATTTAATCGGAAAATACCCCACACATCTATCATTGGATGCTAAAGTGATCCCTGGATATGCAGTCCACTCATCGCTCCTAGTTAAGGTAGCCATATGGGAAAAGGGGAATCAGTTGCCCCTCGGTTGATACGAGGAGGCGAGTGTTTGTCTTATAAAGCCCTTGGATCCGAGATGTTGTTGAGGTTTCTCAGTTCTGCGAAGCAAGAACAGCAATCTGTCACAGAGTAACTGCCCACCATGCGGTCTATCTGGTGTCTTTCCGTCCTGATACCCGCGGTCCTAGCGGCAACCGTGCAGAAGAGAGACTGGAGAACTAAGGTCGCCGTGTAAGTGGGTCAGACTCAGCATTTGAGTGACGGGAACTGATGGGCTCACACCAGACAACGCAACGGTTTCTATCCACTGGATATTGTCGACAAGCTGGAGGAGGCGACTATGACCAAGGTTGATGAATACATGACTAAGAAGATTGCTGCGGGCAAGAACAACGGCTGCACGCTAGAGACGGCCGGTGTCCGGAAAGAGTGGTATGTCGGCCTAAAGTCAGCTTTTCTGCCCCAGTGCTCTAATTTTCGATTCGACAGGGGCGACATGACCAACGAGCAGAGACTGGACTTCATTAACGCCACGCTCTGTCTCATGAACGCACCGTCCAAGGCACCCAAGGACCAGTTCCCGGGAGCCCGGACCCGGTACGACGATTTCATGGCATACCATCTCACTAACGCCGGTTCTCTGCACGATACAATTGGCCTCTTTCCCGCCCACAAGTTCTTCATCCTTGCGCTCGAGAATGCTCTTCGTAATGAGTGTGGTTATAAAGGATACCACCCGTACATGAACTACGACCGCTACACCAAGGACCCCCAAAATTCGGCCCTGTTCAATGGCAATGCCACCAGCATGGGCGGCAACGGCGATCCCGATCCCGGCTACACCGGTCTCCGCATGGGCGTTGGCGGCATGGTTAAGTCTGCCGGAGGAGGCGGATGCGTCAGCAAGGGTCCTTTCAAAGAGTGAGTTTTAGGGTGTGTTCTTATCTTTGTCTAACGTATCAACAGCTACCGAGCCAACATCGGCCCTGGCGCCCCGATGATGAATAACGTACCGAAGAACCCTCTGTCGAGCGGCGGCGGTTACAACCCGCGCTGCATGCGCCGCGATATCAACCCAACGGTAGCTCTCGGCGCAACGGCACAAAAAATGTACGACCTCATCACCAAGTCCAAGGACATCAACACCTTCTACAACACCCTGTTAACCCCGCCCCGGAATGCAAGCGATCCCTACAATTGGGGCATCCACAACTCGGGCCACTACATCTCTGGCGGCGATCCCGGCGGCGACCCTATGGTCTCTCCTGGCGATCCTATTTTCTACTTCCATCATGCCGCGCTGGATCGTCTCTGGTGGATCTGGCAGATGCAGGACCCCGACAAGCGTGTGAACGCCCAGGTGAGTCTCGGTGCGAACGGCGCAAGCAGGAAAGTCGACCTCAAATGGCTTACAGGCCTTGAACCCGTCCCCGTCCTGGAAGCTCACGACAACCTGGGTGGATTCGGAGGCGCCTTCTGCCATGTCTACGTCTGAGTCTGGAAACAGCCATTCGCTTATCACTAGCTTTCTATCTTTCATCAATATACCAAACCAGATTAAACACCAAAACAATATGCTCCAAATACACAAAATCTCACCCCTGATCAATAAAATACCATAACCGCCTTCCCATCCCATCTCGCCTCCTCCCCCTCCACCATCCACTTGAACATCCACAGCCCTACGTTACAGACTGTAATATAAGCGGGACGGGAACCATTACACTAATAATTAAAAGATCCTATTCAATTGTTCAACTACCAATAATAATCTTCTATAGTCTCAAGGCCCTTACCCTACACTCTCTGGCAGAGCTAGAGAGTCATTCTTATACCAATCGTTATATCTAGCTTGTATTCGTACGAACTAAATTATTATTGTAAGGAGCTAAACTAAGGTAGTTAGTTGGGCTCGGATAGTCCAGTATCGCTACTAAGCTTGCCACCAACCCTACACACCTGCACCTGGTCAGCTTCGCTAACCAGGTGCCATGGACTGTTCCCCACAATCCCAAATGCCGGGTAACACTCAGTGGGGTCGTAAATACCATTTTATATCTTAAACGTATTAGTAATTAAGGACTGGAATGCTAGGAAGGTAATTTATTCAAACCAAAGTTCCCTTTATATATTGTATTTTCCCTCGGTATAATCCAAAACATCCCGCGGAATAGGATTATTATTAATACTAGTGTTATTATTATTGAAGCTATTGTCTTCAGCATATCTCCTTCTTTCCTTTACCGTTTTTTTCTTATCTAGTTTCGAAATTAGCTACTACTGAATTAAAATAAAAGGGTTATGTTTAATAACTGAATAAATAAAAATGAAGTAATTCGCTTAAGGAGTGTTTCAGTTTAAGGATAAATCTACTCACTTTTGTGGCTGAGAAATATATGAATAGAGACCTAATGGAGGATATAAATTGGGTTTTATGTGACTTTGGCAGAATAGAGAAGAGAAGCGAAAAGGGAGTTGCGGGGTCCTAGTTTTGGGCCACCTGTATCCCAAAACTGGGACATTACAAAAAGTTGCCATTTGAACTATAGAATACTGTCTACTCGTTTACCCATGTTTGGCGGTTTATCCAATAATTCCCTAAGCAGCGCCTGAGTAGCCCCTAAGCAAGGTGGACAGGGGGTGGTGCGGGTAACTGGGGTTAATGAGGGCAACTTTGGGGTAAACAACGGAATTTGATTGACTCAGACTCGGATTTTGTCAAAGTTCCGCAGGGCACGGAACACCGCACGGGTTGTTAGTTGGTGCGGCCATTGAGGGCCGCGGGCAGTCATGAATTGAACTTGAATTAATGGACTCACTCTGCTTGGGGAAAGCGCCACTGATTCGTCTGGGGCCATGGAGGTCACGCCGTTGCGCTGGCAGCCGTCGACGGGATGCCCTTCAAGTTCAACTAATTTTGATGCTACCTATGCCGCACTCAGGCTGGCAGTTAGGGAGTGTGTGCTACTGGCACATGCCTTTGAAGCCAGGGACGCTGGCGGGCAAAGTTCTGGGACCCTGGCTAGATTTTTCTTCAAGGCAAGTGCGACCTAGGCAACTCATCACCTGGGCCGGCGGCGTCCCCGGTCTCACTACTACTAGTAATATTCAATTAACTGAAGTGGCCGGGCGAGTCTGACCACTGGCAACTCCGAGTCCGAGTCAAACCCGTGACTGCCGAAATCCCGAGCCTATTGAAGTTCCGAGTCGAATTTATGAACTCGGGCTTCCTGAAGAGGCGGAAAGCCTGCGGAATTGCTCCACTTTTCCTGGGACTATTAATCCCCCCTCGAGTGCCAACTTCTTGCACTGTCACGGCCCGGGCTATCAAAGACCAACTTTCGAGATAGCGTGTGAGAAACTTCTTGAAGCAGTGGCAGTCAGTTGCACGATGCAAAAACCCCGCCCGACAAATCGCCCGGCGATTGGGCGTGCATCGGAGGTACCCAATCGGGGAAAAGCGCGGACTCCCCCTCTTGGCTTCGTATTTCTCGCGAGTCTTCCCACCTCCTCTCCATCGACCTAACTTGACTTCCAATATTTCAACGTTAGGTAGCAACCTGCCGATCACCAACCGATCATCAGCATAATTCCTCTGAAACACTGTGGCTACCCAGTTCACTGCTCGCGGACCAAGCTCAACAATGGCAACCATCACCATTTCCCTCGGCCAGATCGCCAAATACATCGACCACTCCCTCCTCCACCCGACCATGACCGACGCCGAGATAGACGCTGGGCTCCAAGTTGCAAAAGAATACAACGTCGCGACGGCATGCATCAAGCCCTACAGTATCCCTGCGGCGCGCAAAGCCCTCGCCCGCACCGACGTCAAGATTTGTTCCGTCATCGGCTTTCCTCACGGCAACTCTACCACCGCGATGAAACTCGCCGAAGCCAAGGACGCCATGCTGCTAGGCGCGCATGAGATTGACATGGTCGTCAACATCGGAAAAGTTCTTGGCGGCGACTGGGATTACGTCCACAACGAGATCAACGTCATCAATCGCACCGTGTCGAGCATCCCGGTCGATGGCGGCGTGGACTACAAGACCGGGGCACTTAAGGTCATTTTTGAGAATGACTTCCTGCAGGAGGAGCACATCGTCAAGCTGTGCCAAATATGCACCGAGGTTGGCGTGGCCTACGTGAAGACCTCCACGGGATATGGATTCGTCAAGCAGCCTGACGGACTGTACTCGTACAAGGGCGCGACAATCCCGCATCTCAAGCTGATGAAGGAGAAGTGCGGGCCGGGTGTCAAGATCAAGGCGGCTGGGGGAGTGAGAACACTGGATGAGTTTCTCTATGTGGTATCGCTTGGCGTCTCAAGGGTGGGTGCCTCGGCGACTGTTGCGATACTGGAGGAGGCCAAGAGGAGAGGCATTACAGACGAGCCGGCAGAGTTTCCACTGAAGGTTCCCGAGGAGACAGCTGGTGGAGCATACTGAACCTCATGCACTGGGAGTATGTAGGCCACAGCACTCCTGCCGTAAATATGCGGGGTTTCTGTTTTTACCTTTGCCTAACGGTTGTCTGCTGGTGATTCTGAGGGTTCCTGGGACTAACACAAACTCAAGGTATCTAAATGTCAACCCGTATAGATGTGGCTGTAAGTTTTATTGTGAACACCGCTATCTACATGGAGGTATCATATATCTCAGACAGATATACTTACACAGACCTCATCTCTGACCCTCAGCACTAACATCCGCCACATCCCGGAGAATGCTAGTGCTTGCTCGAAAACAGGTCGCTTGCCTCAGCACAAAACCAAGGAAGCGGGCTCGGCAAGCTTCGGTGCCCCCGAATGCCGTTGGAAGCTGTGAGGTGATGCGTTAAGAGCCGTCTCATTGGTCAACAACGTTGACTGATTTCTGGATACACGAGCTTAGTCAGCAGTTCAGCCAAGCTTCACACATCTGCTGCGCGGGGAGCACTTTCCAGCAGTCTGTTCTAGGCTGACTACGTACCTAGCACTCAGCCAACATGTACCACGGGAGCCTCGACTCCCGCTGCTGTTCTCCGATGCGATGAACTGTCTCCCACCGGCATCAAAAAGTCTCCCGTATCCGCGCCATGTCCCTGACATTGACGCGCGACGACAACCGAAATGAGCTGACCGATGCCCTCTTCCCCGCTTCCGCGGCGAGCACCGCGCTGCCACCCGCTCTCTCTGTTTCTAGCTCGACCATTTCGCCCGCCACAACCAGCCTTCTCGCACCGAGCAGCGGCCCCGATTTGTTTCGAGGATGGTATCTTGACACCCGGGCCACTGGCGGCCGAAGGTAAATATTTACTCCCGCTGACCCCGCACCCGGGCTGTCCCGCCCAACTGTTGCTTTGGATCGCGCTAACGACATGATCTTGTGATAGCTGGTCCGACCCCGCGAAGCAGGCCTACGAGGCCGCGATCGATATCTTGACACGGGAGCTCTCGATTGAAGAGCGCGACGCGGAATGGCTGCGTGGGAAGACATCGATGCGCGACGTGCAGGACGCGCTGCTGGCGGCGCAGGAGGCATATCGCGACAAAGCCAAGGCGTCCAAGGCGCGTGCATGGCTCGCGGCATGCTCGTCGCGCGTCATGTACTATTCCTGTGCGTTTGGTTGCTCCCTGCCTGCAGCTGGGTGTGCATGCGGGCTGACTCCTCGCAGCGGTGTTTGACGTCTTCGTCCAACACTATCCGGAATATGTGTCGCTGGCTTGGGGCGCCTTCAAGTTTCTCTTCGTCGTAAGCCTTGCTTGCGCTTTTCTTGATATCGACGACAGCTAACAACAGTTTCTAGGCAGTCATTAACCACGAAAATCTCCTCGCCGAAATCGCCAAAGCCGTCTCCCGCATCGCCGACGTCCTCCCCCGCACCGAGCTCCATTCCGTCCTCTACCCATCCCAGGATGTTCGAGAGGCCGTCGCGCGCGTCTATGCGTCCGTGTTGGAGTTCGCAGTAGCAGCGGTCCGTTGGTACAGGAAGGGAAAGCTTTCACACTCCGTGGCCTCGGTGATCAAGCCGTTTAGTCTGAGCTTCAAACCACTGGTGGACGAGCTCGCTGAACGTGCTCGCTTGGTGGACAGGCTTGCGAGCGCTGCCATGAAGGCCGAGCTGCGCGACATGCACCTCGTCATCCGAGAGATGCATGCCGGGCAGCGGGGTATGAGCGAGGAGATGCGCCGGCTCCAGGAGCAGCTGGCCGGCATCATGCTGGGTGTGTCTCTCCTGCCTGCCCTCTTCATAACTACAGGCTAACACATGGCTTCAGCAAACCAGACACTCCAGAGCCAGATGCTCCTCGGTATGCACTCGCAGCGTCAGCTCTTTGTCTCCGCCCAGCTATCCCATGTCGAGGACACGTTTCTTCCTGCCCCAGGACTTTCGCACGGCGATGCCTTGACATACTGCCGCAGCCTCCGCAACCGTCGCCGACAGAGGACACCCGCCCAGCTCCCCACCTCGGAAATTGCAAAGCTCCAAATCTGGCTGCAGGATCCCTTGTCTTCGCTTCTCCTCGCACGGGGACGCGGTGTGCGCACCTCGGCGCTCGACTTCGCCGTAGACCTGCTGGACGCCGTCCTCGAAGCGGGCTACCCCGTCGTGTGGGCCCTGCCGGGAACAATCTCCGAAAGTGAAGCCCGCGACGTGGCAGAAGGGCCGTCCCTGGCTGGGATACTGCGCTCGCTTGTCCTCCAGGTGTTGAACCTGGATACACGCGCCATGAGTGAGGGCGTGAACCCCGTCACCAGCCAACACTTCCGGTCAGCCACGAGCGCCGAGCACTGGTTCTGCCTTTTGGAGCGCTGCATTACGCCTCTGCCGCGGCTTTTTGTTGTCATTGATATGGGCATTCTCGAATCCGCCCTCGAGCACGATAGGGATTCCGATCACGGCGGGGAGCAGCTTCACATTGGGGACGTCATCAAGCGGTTTGAGCAGCTGGCGCAACCAGGGGGAGCCGGCGGCAGGGTGCTGAAGATTGCGGTTATATCATGGCGATTCGACGCTGCGAGGGTGCTGGAAGCAGAAGAGGTATTTGATGCTGACCGGCAAATCTTGACGGATGGGGGGCGAAGACACGAGAGGTTGATGCGGCAGCCAAAGTTCCGGGCAGTGTTCCGGCGGCAGAAGGGGAAGTCGATGGAGAGGTTTCGGTCCATGGTCAAGGGGCTTGGCGATGGTTCCCGGGGTACGGAGTAGACTTGACACGGAGAGCATCTAGCCGATACAAACCATAACTGGAAAATAGTTGCATCTCAGGTTTGAACGCCTCGTCCAATGCAGTTCGCCCAAAGCTGACCCCGAGAACCAGTCGAATCCCCCCACTTTATCCAGCCAATCGTGTGGCTGTTCTTCAACGTTCGTCATGCCCAATCGGGGGGGCTTTTCTGCGTTGCATGCATTGTGGCTGTGCTGACGCTGGCGCCTGGCTCCCTCTGCTCGCATGACTTGGCTCCCAGCGTCTCAAGTCGCATAGTGCGCCCAGACTCTCACGAATCATCTCAATCGTGGTATTTTGACGGCGAGATACAGCATTTCCGCAGCTATGGATTTCAACCCCCGACAGCAGCCTGTATCGCCGCTGCCGATGGCTCGGCGGGGCTCAGACGCGGGGCACCATTCAGATGCGGGATCGGACGCGGGATCTCGAAACTCAGGCGATACGGCCGAGGACCTCTTTATCAACTCGACAATATCCGACGACGACACCCATGGCCAGAATTTCAAGATTGATGACATGTTGTCGCGGCTCGGCACCAAGCTAAGGAGAGAGAGTAAGTGCCCGTGAGGACCAAATGATCAAGTGATCAAATGAAAGGAAAAGCGCGCTGACATTTGATGCCTCCAGCGGGGCTCCAACTCGGGGGCCTTGGGGGCCCTCCGCCAGCGCCGCCGCCGGGTTGGGGACAGATGTTTCCTAGACCCGGTGGCCCTTCTGGAAGAGGTGGTTTTATGCCGAGAGGGCGTGGGAGGCCGGGACCAGGCATGCCGCCGCCGCCGCCGCTCCCGCGCCCGCCACCACCGCCGATGCGCCCTCCTCCTCGTCCCAGTTTCCTCGGGCTTCCCCCCCGAGGATTTGTCAGTAGCAAACCTACGGTGTGGCGTGACGAGCTTAGAGGTCTTGTCGGGGGGTCTGACGATGCCCCGGATGGCACCGGCGTCCCAGCCCAGCCCACTGATGCCGAAGGGGCGGGCGCGGGGGAGAGCACCTCGGCCAATCCCGAGAACAACAGTGACCAGCTACTGGCGCCTCCGCGCTTGACGGTGGCCGAACTGGGGGCAGTTATCGGCGACATCGCCGCCCGCGGAGGAAGCGGGAACGACAACACCAGTGGGAATCACGACACTGGCGGGAGAGACGAGGCTGGGAAAGACGAGACCGAAACTGGGCAAAATGGAAACGGCGAAGGCGAAGGCGAAGGCGGTGGCAGCAAGGACGGCGAGATCAAGCACATGTCCACTGCTCTCGGCCTGGTAGCTAAGGGCTACATGGGGTTGGACGTCCTGAACAAAGAGGAAGAAATTCCCCAGTTCATCGGTCATCTCCTCGATACCATCGCCTATTTAGAAAACGAAGTCCACTTCCTTCGCCACCACAAGAACGACCCCGCCACTGACTCCGGCTCGGATTCCGATTCGGACTCAGACGCTGATGATGAGGCACCGGACGCAACGCCGAGAATGCAGCTTCTGCACCGCGTCTTCTGCACCAACGACACCCACCACCACTCCGGCACCATCTACCGAGACGTGCCCAAGTTCACGCACCACAATATCCACCACATGTTGCTGAGCGGCGATGAGCTGGTGAAGCTGCCCTTGTTCCAAGCCCGCTACCCGTCTGTCGTCTTCTTCGTAATCAAACAACACAACTGTGAAGTCAACGATCGTATCCTGCAGTTTGCCGGCTGGGCCGACAAGAGCAAAAGCAGGGCAGCAGAACTCGTTGACAGGATCCGGATCGTTTCGCCGCTTTTGCAGAAGGCGCTCGAGAAGGTGGCCATGTTCCAGCTCTACGACACCGAGGAAAACCTCCAAGTAAAGGAAATTGAGGCCCCGTACCCTTTCCTGTTCCACCACCGACGTCAGCTCGAGGAACTTTCCAGTAGTTCCGAAGCGTATCGCGCGGTCCTTGCGCCACTCAAAACGTTTTTGGATGAAAACATCGAGGCAGAATACCAGGAGGCCGAAGCGATGTTCGCACGCGGCATGGTCAACATTCGCCATTTGGGCAAGCTGTTCAAACAGAACCACATCGTCATATCGATGTCGTCGGCCAGTGGCGGGGGGCATATTGAGGCGGCAGTCTTGAAGGAGATCACCAAGCGTACGATGGGCGACAAACTGGACATGAGGGGCTGGAGCTGGCGGTACAACGGAACTGAACTGCAGCGCTATCACTGGAGCAAGGCCATCGACCTTATCACCGACGACGAAACGCCCATCAACGAACTTCCGGTACACCCGATCGAATTTGCGCGGCCCGAGCATGTCGAACAGCTGGTGAGGCGCGGTAAAACGTTTTGGGACATGAAGACCCAGGTGTTCAAAGAGTACACGGGCTGGGATAAAAATGGCACCACACACTATGTAAGTTTTGCCGCCAGATGCCATGTCGGATGTTGATGCTATGATTTGATAGTGGCAAGACTGACGACGCATTCTACCTGATTGTCTACAGACGGATGCTAGGTTCATGGTGGACGTCTTGACATACAACAAGATGCACCTGACCAACTACCCCATGTTCGCGGAAGATAATGGTGATTTCACTAGATACGACAAGTGGCCTTTTAGCATGCGCCGCGACAGCAAGATGTCGGATGAGATGTACATGTTGCTGCCGGCCGTGACTAATGGATTTGATCTGGAGAAAAAGAGATGGGGTGAGTTTGGCTTCATCCTCAAGCAACATCGGTACTGTCCATCATTGCTGACAAGAGCAGTCACCCTCAATGTGGAAAATTTTCAGCCTGTGAAGTGGAACAAAAAGGCCTTTGAGCGGCTCGTGCTCGACAGCAAGACGAAGGAACTGATCTACGCGCTTGTCGATATACAAGCATCGAAAGACAAGTCTTTTGATGACATAATAAGCGGCAAGGGCAAGGGTTTGATCATTTTACTCCACGGCAGCCCGGGGACAGGCAAGACGTTGACGGCAGAAAGGTATGGCTCAACACTTTCGTACGCTGTGGTCAGGTCCCCTTCTAACCTTGAACATATCTAGCGTGGCCGAGATTGCCGAAAAACCATTGTATCGGGTCACCTGTGGAGACATTGGAACACAGGCCGACGCCGTGGAGAAATACCTCCAGACAATTATGTACCTTGGAAAAACATGGGACTGCGTACTCTTATTAGACGAGGCCGACGTCTTCCTCGAGGAGCGGACTATGGCAGACCTGCAACGCAACAGTTTAGTTTCCGGTATGTCCCCTCCCTTGCTGTGATGCTGAGAGAGAATTCACACAGATTAGTCTTCCTCCGCATCCTCGAATACTACGAGGGCATCCTCATTCTCACCTCGAACCGCGTCGGCACCTTTGACGAGGCCTTCAAGTCGCGCATCCAGGTGGCCATCCACTACTCGGACCTGACCAAGAAGATGCGCAAGGCTATTTGGCGCAATTTCCTGGACATGCTCGAGGAGCACGAGGACGACGAGGACGCACAGGAGATCGACATGCCCGAGCTGGAACGGCGGTTGGACGACCTCGCCGCCGAGGAGATGAACGGACGCCAGATTCGTAATGCGCTGGTGACGGCGAGGCAGCTCGCGAAACATAGGAAGGAAACGCTGGGGTGGGGTCATTTTGCTCAGGTGTTGAAGGCATCTGCGGCCTTCAAGACATACTTGAGGCAGATAAAAGGGCAGAATGACGAGGTGTGGGCGAGGGAGGAGATGTTGAGGTAGCACAAGCGAGGCGTTATCTACCAGCAGTACACACCAATCTGCTGTACAACAGGTGGTTTGAGGTAACTTGGGATAGAAGCAGAGAATCACAGCGGTCTTACCGACAGCCAAGAATTGGGATCAACAGATAGAAATTTACCCAAACATGAGGGTAATACGCCTGCCCGAACGGAGCGAGCTGGCTACTGGTGCCTGGCGCGGTGTGACTGCGGGCTGACCCTTCCTAGTAATGACTGCTACTTAACCTTTCGGGATATTTTTTATTCACCACGCCTAAAGGTGGGGATGCCGCAGCGTGGGGCGGAGTCGGCAAAACCCGTCCACCTGCGAAATCTCCAGGTACGATGTTTTTAGCACCGCCACCAGAAACCATAAGACTGAAAAAGCGCATTAATCAGCATCTATATGATCACCCGCCACTTGGGAACCGTTGCCTGCGGTCGTTTCTCCTGGACCTGAACGACGAGATCAGTGCTGTTCGGGTCGGACTTTTGGTACAGGTTCGACCGCGTGGCCATTTACGCGAACCGGATGACGCTACGAACATATCCCTCGAGGTTCTACTACGGCGGAACGCCAGTCGACTTCATCCGCGCCATGCAATTCACCCTAGCAGCTAGCAGGAAGCGGCAAGGATCTCTCTTTTTTATCAAGCAACTTGGATTTCCAAGTATACTTGTCCAAAGCTGTAAGCTATAAGGCACGGATTGCTTGAGATTCGCTCCGCACATAACATGTGGAGTCTATCAGCTAAATTCGCAATACTATCTTGCCATGTAATACCTTCAAGAATCTAATAACAGTATTTTAGGTAACGGGTCCCCTCTCAGAAAGGAACCGCCCGCGCAAGAAAGGAACAAGGAAGAAAGCAACCATAACGTTAGAGGAGACGGTATTTGCGGTACTATAGTAGGCTGCAGCGTGATTAGCTATGGCTATTAGGCTGCATGTTTGGAAAACCCTGCGAACTGATATCGGCCGCGTTCGATTCTAAGACGCTTGAATCGCGGGATGTCATGCTAACTCTGCGCATCGCATGAGCGGGCGGCTGGTTCCGCGCCTCCTTGTCCCCTCTTGCGCTCTTAGAGGCTCCGTTCCAGAAGTTTCGAACGCTGTTTCGTATGCCAATGATCTAGTCTCTGGCAGGATCCTTTGCAATATCCTCCAGGGTCCGATTCGGAATGACGAGGCTCTCGACATAGGCTTTCGCACGGGCCCCGCGATTTCGAGTTGATGGAGCACTGGGGTCAGGTCTAGCAGGAGCATCCACAGCGCTAGCAATTGGCGCAGCCCTGGGCGCTAGATATCAAGCACCGCTGCGTGATGCAGGGGTACAACACAGTCAAATGGCGGCCTCCTACTTCCAACGAGGTGTTACCCAGGCACGGCGACTATAAACTTCAGAAGTTTGCGTGGTTCAGAGACTAGGGAATAGCCAGCTGTTGAAAGAGTGTAAGTTTCGATTATACTTTTGTGACAGTTCCCCAGTTTAACTTCTGAAGGTTCTGTCCGTTCGCTCCGTCCCCTTACAACGAAGTCACCACGTCACTCTGGATCTGGCCGCTTGCTTTCTTGGCAGCAACACATCACTAACAATTGCAGCCTTCTGCTTAACAGCCTGGGGAATGAATTCGCAGGTCGATGGGGACGCTTTTAGGCATTCTGGGACCGAAATCTCCATCATTCCCTGTCACTCCGGGGCCGGCTTACTGGCGTTGCCATCGCGGTGCGGCACGGAGTCTTCCCGAAAATGGTGGCTTCAATACGTAACCTTCCTGGCCATGATGACTCAACAGTAAGCTTCCTGGCCAGGGTGGTCCCATTGGCGCAGGCTAATGTTCGTGGGCCCAAACCTTGATAACCTCTCCTCGGAGTCATCGAGTTTCAGTCCGGTTGTCAGAAGTTCTCTGGCATTCTGGCAATCGGCGACCTTCCGGTCCAGGGTACTCAGCGAGTGACAAAAGCACAAAAGCTCAGCCGCGTGGAAGCATCAAAACTAATTAACAATATCGGAAAGCAATAGGGTTGTCGTCATGATACAATAAAGCTAGTTATAAGTGGTGTCTTGATTATAAGCAGATGATAAAACAAATGTACTACTTCAGCAGGCTCAAGGGGCTGGACAACGGAGGAGATGATAGCTCATCTGGATTAGAGTAGATCAGAGGATAATCGTGTTAAAGGTCTAGTTACTGAAGAGAGGGAAAATGAGCAATTTAATACTGGAAGAAGAGGTGTAGGCGATATTTGGAGAAGGATAGAGAGAGATATTGAGAACAGCGGGCTGTGTATTTGACTAACGAGTAGTAATAGCTAGATAGGAAACAGAAGATTAAGCTAGCTGGAAGAGCTACTAGCCAAGATACAGCTAGTCGCTGTCGCAATGGTGAGGCGCGTGTGGTGTGCGAAAATAGGGGCTTCCGGCTCATCCTGTGCCAGACCCGGCACTGAAAGGGGCACTTCAACAAGGCCCAGGAGGAGGAGCAGGAGTCGGAAGGGCAGTCTCCTGCAGAAACCTCCTCTTCATAGTCCAATAGCCCTTTTGCCGCTCTGACAGAGAAAAGTGGTAGTATGGCAAACCGCAGCATTTCAGGTTGGTTTTGCGGAGCGCATAGGGCACATTTATGATAGCCGGAGAGAGAGTGAAATCGCGTTTTCATTGCTTTGGCATGTTGGCAGCAAGGGAAATTTATTTCCCATATACGGAGATTAGTCCATCCAGCTTTCGGTTTGTGAGGAAGGAAATCGTCATGGTAATTTAATCTGTACCGAAAGCAGCGTTGTATTTTTTCTTTCTCAGACCCTTGGGAAAAAGAAAAAAACAATAACAAGGTTATCTGCCGACAGAGTACTGATCCAGAGGTCGGATCTCCGAACCTTCGGCTTGTGCATCCGTGCATTATCCCCCTTGCCATTAAACCGACATTGTTTTATCCACCTTGCTAATTTACTCCTCGTATTGTGGTTAAGGATATCCTTGCACCCTTCCTGCTTAAACGTTGCCAGCATCTGTAGTCCTGCCTCAGGGACCAGATAGGATACTGTTCACTCTGGTCTGCCGAGACTCATTGAGCACGAACCAATATATGGCCGGCTGTACTTGTCAAATCAGCGACGCAAGCTGGATTGAATATCCAATCTCTCGGCCACCGGTTGCGAATGAATCCTAAAAGCCACTTATTGTGATCCACGAGTTGCTCCTCGAAGGCAACAAAACCTCGATCGTCCTCCTCCATTGTCCGGCGGAGACCTCAAATTCCACCGGTGCGGCAAGCGTCATGGGGTCAAATCTGTCTCCCTCTGCCCTCGTAAATCTCACATCACAAATGTTTTGGTCACCAGCGCTTCCTGTCATGCTGCTTTCAAGCAATCTGAACTGCGGGCGCGCGGCGATCAATGAGTTTGCCCCCTCTGAGTTAGGGGGCAGGCGACAATACAGCTCGCCCCTGACCCGCCCTGCGGATACACCACCCAGCGGCTCCGAGAAGTAGAACAAAGCTGCCAACAGCTTCATAGCCACGACATAGAGGTGGCTGTAGGCATTCCAGTACTATTAGCGAGGTTAGCCAGTGTATTCCCCAGCTCAAGCGTCACCAGCATGTAAAGCCGCTCCTGGTGACAGGCAAAAATGGGGAAACGGCAACATCGGAGGGGAATTTCTTACGTCTCTGTCGTAATACGGCAACTGGCTCTTAGGGTCGAGGTACCTTTTGCTGGAGAGCTCGAGCAGATCCAGATGGTCAATGTCATCGAGCTTGGGGGGTTGCCCGGGAAGACCGACGTCGAGACGGTGACACCTACCACCGAGATCGCGGTTTGCTTCGAGAAAGTCCTTCCACTCCCTGTGGCAATCGAGCGTGCTGGCGACCATGTCGATGCTAGTATCGATGGCTTTTCTGATGCCCGCGGGAATTAGCTGCTTCAATATTTTGTGCCTCTCCTCCCTGCGCTCGAGGATCTCCCCGGACTTGCCGTCTACTGCAATGCCGGTTCCGATCGACAATACAATATCCGGGCGAGATCGCAAGCCCCATATGCTCTTCTCTTCTTCAAGCGCCACCCTGACAGGGTTGTTTCTGACGACGGCGCCGTCCACGTAGGTTTTTGACATCCCCTCATGGTAGTAGGGCTTGAAGAATGTTGGTGCTGCCGAGGTGGCTCGGGCTCTGGACGAAGATATATGTTAGCAGAGTGAGCACAACGTACATACGAGGACAGCCCATACGCTTGCCAAACCTTGAAGTCATGAATTTGCTGGTTCGCCCGCTGTAGACAATCCACTGCGACAGAGATTAGCAAAACCCAGTGCCGGGTCGCAAATTAATACGAACAGTTATCGGCCCCGGGGCGCGGATTTCGACCGTAGTTCGCAATCAGACATGGCTGATTCTGTCCCTCTAGGCAACTAACGACGCCGACTTTGACAATGTCGGCGCCACTGGCGGTTGGCATTGTGCTTTGGCCAAAGAGGTATTCACCTCCACCAAAAGCATCTTGAAGCGCGTTGTCGATGCCGATGCTCTGATACTTGAACGTGCAGAACGGCTCTACCACTCTGCTGATAGCTGGGATTTTGAGCCGTCGCCGCTTAGTGAACGCATCGACTATGAGATCGCGAAACAGCCGTTTGGCGTTATCGGGACTCCAACGCTTTTCGAAGATCCCAAGCGCTATTACACCGCCTGACGTCCCTCGCGTCAGTTCAATCTTTCCAGAGAGCGTAACTTGGTTGGGGCGTTTAATACCTGTACTAGTACCGACGACGAGATCGAAGAGTTGCTGGATGGGGATTCCAAAGCCAACAGCGCGAACAAGCTCATCGAGTATCACCAGTTCGACAATACCGCGGACTCCGCCTCTGACGTTCAGTGGTTAGCTCTCAGGACTGAAAAGATGTTTGTTCGTAGTCGCCCAAAACTCACCCGTCGAGCGCGAGGATTCGAGGCTGAGCTTGTTTCGGCTTTAACTGGATTCTCCAAGGCCTCGGTGTTAACGGGCAGCCCAACGGGCAGGCGGCGAGCGTGACGACTGATTCTTTAGATCGCGAAGATATACTAAAGATACGCCCGCAGTCTTCACAAATCGCATGCTGCTTGGGCCGGCAAGGTAGCATGTTGGTAGGACAGCTAGCCAAGCATGCTAGACAAGTTAGCTGTGTCGTAAATCGCCGTAACCCCAAGCGTTTGGCACTATCTGCCAAAGCAAGCAGTCGATCCGATTCATGGAGACTGCATATGCGACCAATTTCCTTCCAAAGAGCGTCTCGGAACGCCACAGGCTCCCACGAGCACTCGTGTTGGCCAACCAGCAAACCAACCTCAGAGCTGGCCGCGAGATGCATGTGCGCGTATGCGTATTCCCGCGACCGAGGATCGAACTGGTGGCCTTTTTGGTGACTCTCCCAGTAGTTTTGACAGCGGAACTTGCCGGATGCGTCCATGACTTCGCACTTCCAAAACTTGTCGCGATACCGCTCCAAGCCTCGACAAACCTCGTCGACATATCGCTCCTTCACCTTCTGGGCGTCTGTTATGATGTCACTAATAGAGGACTTCCACGGCTGGGAGTGTATGGTATGGTTACTTACCTTCGTGCGCCTGACGTCTCATCACCCTAGCCATAACACACCATGCCAGGTAGGGAATAGCGTCCTTGACCATCCTCTGTTCAGCCTGTGATGCGGGCGCAAAGCCAGCTCTGCGTTCCTCCGCGACGCTTCTCAGCATCAACGCCAGGTGCTCACTAAGTCTCGTGGGGAGTGAGTTGTCACCTTTTGCTAGCGGATAGAAGTCGATAGAGCTCTTGAGGTCCCGCGCCAGTATTTTGGTCGACTTCCGGATATAAGAGTTGAAAGTTGAGATATCCATACACATGTTGGCTTCCTTTCTCTTGTGATAGATGTTCTCTGAAAGGCTGTGGATCTCGCGATACAATTGCTTGATTCTCTCGCAAACTTTCTTCGCCGTCGAGGGACCGTTATTGTGCTGAGGAATCGGTATCACTTTGAAATCATCGTAGTAGCACCGTATCAGGTCTGACGCTGTCCGGATTCCGCGACCCCTGGTCCTCCACGTCTCTCTAAATTGCTTGAATCTATCAGACCGTTGGAAACTCCCGAGGAGTTGGCGAGTTGCAGTATCCATGCTGCCCAAGTCGTCCTCTTCGCCTGGCGAAATTCTATTTAGGATAATGATTAGGGCTGGGCGGACGCGCTGGTTCAACGTCCGCTCGTGGCCCTGCTTCGCCCACTCGAGTAGCGTCCATAGGATATCCTGAGCCGCCCTAGAAACAGTAAGCGTCCTCTCCTGGTATTGTAAATCACACAAAATCGCTGGAGTGGTTGATGAAATCCATACCTGCTATTGTTCGTCACAAAGCACACCACGTCTGAGAATGCATACAATAAGCGCGGGTAGAGCTTCGTCGTGAACAATGCTCTCGACTTGGCATCAACAACGTCACCCCCCCTGAAGCTGCCACCACCATCCTGTTCTTCTACACCTGAAGAATCGGGAGAGTTCGACGAAGAGCGCAAAGTGCGAATCCAGGCAAGCGGTGTGGACGTTGATGCATTTTCCAAATGTTCCCAAACCTCGTCGATGGCCGTGCTCGGACAGCGGATGGGGGGCTGACGATCAGCTCGCCGTTGTTGCCTTCTCGCTTCCCTAACAGCGTCTCGAGCTACTGAGGTTCCTGAGTCAGAGAGGCCCTCGCAATCTGGCAGTGTTTCATGTCAGCAAGGAGTTATAAACCACAAAGCATTTACCCCATGGCATACCTGCCAGAAAGATGGGTACGTCGGCTGAGATTGTCCGGGGATCTGCGTACAAGTGCACGTCGCTACTCGTAGATATGAACTGGTCTTGATTGGTGCCAGGGACGGGAACAGAGTTGCGGCAGTGGCTATTCGGCGCCAGCATGCGGATGATGGCCTTGATAATGGTGCTCTTCCCGGAACCGGTGGGGCCGACGAAGGAGACCAAGCTAGGGTATTGGCGTGGGGGAGGCCTCTTTGGAGCAGAGTTGACGAGATTCTGTAGACGTGGCCAGACGAAAAGCCTAGGCGGGGACTCGTTCTGATGATAGGGTACACCGAACCAGGTAGTCCACAGATCACGGGTATGCAAGCTAACTGATTTATCTTGCAGCAACCGTGTATCTAGGAGCCATGTTATGTACGCATAATCGGTGAAGGGGATTACGTCACAGTCGATGCCGTGATCTCCGTTTCCCCGGAGACAGCTGATGTGGACTGGCATGCGCGGGACTCCGCAACCATCACACATTAGGAGATCGCTTGGCGGTCCAACCATGCGACAACTGCGACATTCTCGGGATACGTCAATCTTGTCGCTATAGTCTCCTCTGCATCGTCGGTCTCGTCTACTCCGGGGCCGATCCCGGTCTAGGCGATACACGATGCTCGTAATGCTGCACGGGGCGGTGTCACTCATCGCCGCTGACTGGACATATCAAGGGGTGGACATACAAGTCAGGGTTAGGCTGTGGCCATTCCTCTTGACGGTAATCAGGGGTTGGGCCCGGCTCAATGTCGAACGGCATAAGTGGGCCGTCTGCGACAGTTGAAGCGCCGCCAGGGGTTGCGATAAGACTATCCTCATCCATTATTAACTCCTGCAAGAGGCCGTCGACTTCCCCGCGCGATGCTGACGGAGATATGAACCGGTTCATGATTGAGTAGAATAATATGGTGCGTCGGATTCACGTTTGCGGTTTTCTAAGCTCAATAGCTACAATGGAGAAAAATGGACAAGTTCGGTGCGATCGGACCAAGTTCTTTCATTCATTCTGTCTCTGGTCTAATGTATGCGTGCCGAAGGAGGGCGATTAGCTCGGGGCGAAGCTGCGGCTGTGTGGCATTTAGGCTGCCTCCATCCGTAGCTGCACTTGGTATGCACAAAAAAGCAGGGCCTCCTACTAGAAGCACGACACCTTGGATTACAAGTGGTTGAAATGTGTTGGTTATGCACCTTCTCGCTCAAGAACCCCACTCAGCCCGAGTATGCATGCAAGTTCCGAGGAGCCAGTGCCACCCCCAAAGCCTTGTTGGGTTATGATTAGTGGATGCTACCTCCAGGGTGTGTTACACAGAAAACGGCATCTCCGACTCTAGTGAGCTCGGGCTTTTAAACCATTAGTGATAGTCGTCGTGGAAGTGTCACACGGCAATGGCCACTGGCCAACCAGAGTAATCAGAAAAACCAGGGCTTACCCATGCAATTCTATTGGAAACGGCCAGGTTACCTGCAGCCACAGTCCCCCAAAACGCAGAAGAACTAATCCGGTACTACCGTATCTTTCCTCCTTAGAGCTAGCTACCTTGTACCTGACTCTATCGGGATGGTCTATGCCCTTCAGGGACTTTTCCTACAGGGGCCCTCAGTACGTTCGGGGATTGTGGGTCATTCCACCCCGTGCCCAAGGAGCGTTGGATGCGTCAGTATGATGAGGCACGGTCGTGGGGCGGCCTAGTCAGGCTTCACAATCTGATGCTCGGAACGCTCTGTGGCCCTGTAGGCGCTGGAACAGTTCTATTCAACAATAATTGTCTATGGCCTCGAAGTTCCTTCTCCTTCTCACATTCTGGGGCCGGGCTGCTATTATAAATAGGGAAGTACTCCCGTTGTGCCGTAGTGCTGCCCGATGGAATCGTGTTTGTCATCTGACACGGGATAAGGTCTCCTATCGACATGCCCGCAAGGTCGTTCGGTTGTATGTGCAGGGTCGCGAACAGATCGAATAGGCTTGCAGCGCGTGTCAGAATAGAAATCGAGAGAAAGTTGGTTCTACTCACCGTGTCATGATAGTGTTGGGTACGGAGCTTGGCTCGACGCATCTGGGAAACGCATAGCGCCAACGTCGAAGTAGTTATGCTTCGGACCGGCATCCTTATCGGTCAAGTTCCACGTATGAGTCTACCTCCGAGACGAGAATGGTCCTTATTTTGGGAAGTGTCTTCGTTAGCCTCGTAGATGTCGTAGGCGAGGTTGAAGCCCTGCACGTTGTTGTTAAGGTAATCTAGAATCATAGCGTGAAATATCAACTCGGCCATGTGGTTTTTTTACTTTAAACCTGAATATCTCCCTTTACTTAACCCTAACCCTTAAAACAATGTGAAAATTGGATTCTACATCATGTGATGCATATTACAACGTATCATTTGCTTGTATAAGCTTATAATTAAAATTTATGAAATTATTACTTTAATTCACCTAGTTAAGTTAAAAAAAACCTTTAGTTTTTTACAGATAGAAATAGAAATAGTATAGTGGTAAATAGCGTAATATAAATTAAAGAGGTTCCCAGTTCGAATTGCATTTGTGAAAGTGAAGAAAACTGTAAATTGTAAATTGTAGAATAAAGACTGTAAACTCTGTAAAATAAAGCTTGTAAACCTTATAAAATAAATCCTGTAAACCTTATAGAATAAAGCCTGTAAACCCTGTAGAATAAAGCTTATAAATCTTATAAAATAAAGTCTGTAAAAGTAAGATGTATTTTTAATTATTATTCTTCTTATTATTTCTTTTAAACCTTAAACAATAAAGCGTGTAAACTTTATAAAATAAGATTAATAAAAAGTAAGATTTGTTTATAAAGATTATTATTCTTAACCTTAATTATTATTCTTTTTAATATTTATTTCACCTTTTTAAATGGATATATTAGCCTCTGGACAAGTCTCTATCGCTTTGTTCGCAATACTTATTAAAATAAGCTTAATATCCCACGCTAAAATTGCTAGCGTCGCTTCGTTCGTCATTACGCGACGGCCCTTCACTACGCTACAGGGCGCTCCATGTCTCACTTTCGCTCCTGGCAATTTTATAATAAGTATTAAGTTATAAATTCTCTTCATATACTTATTAGAATAGGTGCTTTCTTCACTGTAACTTATTTTTTAGACAAATAGCCACTTAACTGCTATGAAGAAACATGTTCTAAAGTGCGCTTAGTTACTGATATTAAATATAAGATGATATTTAGGAAATAGTTAAAGTGGAAGATATTAGCTGTAAGAGACTTTATTAAGCCTGAGGTAATTCTTCTCTTTTATAATTATACATTCTTAAATAAAGATTTAAATACGGTTATAAGACAAGATTACCCTAAAAGAGGCAAAATAAGTTATTATAACACTAACTTCTAAAATAGCTTATTAAGTTTAGCACATACTAAAACTGCTCTTAGCTTAAATATATCTGTTAGCTATAGGAGTAAGACCTTTTAACAGGGACTTTTACAAAGTATAGCTATATAGCTTTATTATTACAACCTGTACCCGATACAGGCCTTAAGAGGACTAGCGCGGGTTAAGACAGAATGTATGGCAGGACGCTAATAGGTAAGGGGCGTTCTAAAGACGGCTTATTAAGCTAGCACTTTTAAACAGGGGGTTTAATGTCACTATAGGTCGTTATTACTATAATACATAAAGGTGAGTCTGAACAGTAAGATATAAATAAACAATTAAATACTAGCGTGAGGAACCAGAGTCCCTTACAGTGGTTATGGGCATAATTATAACTATCTATACTAACTAACTAAGAGGTACTTCGTACCTTACTTATAATGCTGCAAGTGCTTATTACGCAAACACTTTACACCATATAAGCGTTCTGCTTATAAGGTTTCTCCTACTCGCGATGTAAGCACCCGGCATGCCGTAAGCAGCACCTTATTAGTCGTAAGGGCTTCAGGTCTTTACACCCCTAGCCTAGTACACAGTACCGTGCGTACTGCCTTTCTACACTATTCCCTCTACGGGGGATTCATCAGGCCGCTCCAGCTTAAATGACAGCCTATAGGGTCGTTACACAATTCCCCCTTTTTAACGTTCTTTTCCCATAAAGAACCTAAAAGGTAAGTTTTTTCTTTCACCACTTTACTATATAATAAGTGTCTAACTCCCAGGTCTTAAAACGGGAACAGGGTAAAAGCACTAACTACCGTCTAAACCTTACAGCCTATACACACACGTTTAATAGCAAAATATCCCCTTATTCTTTCTATAAGTCTACTAACCCTCTACTTGTCTGCTAGGTTTCAAACCAGTCTAACAATTATAACTACTGTTTAAAAAGGTACCGGCCTTCCTAATATAACGCTTTTAATGTTAGTAAAGCGAAATTAAAGGCTCTTTTTATTAAAAAGCAAAACTTAAACTTATAAGTTAAGTCTGCTACTTAGCAGCTCTATAAGGCTACTGTTAAGCTTTAGGAGGCGTCAGTACACTTAGCGCGTCTTTATAAACAGCGGTCCCGCCTTAAGGGCCGGGTTACGAAAGTGTTTAATCGTGAAGCGGAGCTGTTAGAGTTCTAAGAAAGTAAGGAGGCTAGGTTAAACGCTCCTCCTAATAACATAGAGTCTTTTAACTAAGGGAACTTCCTAGCGGGGTCTCCGTAATAAGCAGTTACTTTATAACTTAGTTTATAACTGCCTTCCTTAGTAAAAGGTCGTGGGTTTAACTTCCTGTAAGAGTTTTAGCGACTTTTTTACTTATTTTTCTTTTACTAACCTCTTTCCTTAATAACACTTATTTTTTATATAGAGCTCGTCAGGAGCTTTAAAGGCCCTTCCTCCTTATTAGGTCTAAGGTCTTTATAACCTTAGCTAAGATTTCTAATAAATATCTTTCTATACTTATTAAGGAGTTTCCTGCTGCTTCTTAGGCTTTAAATCCTGTAGTAGTCTTACTCTTTAATTTAGTAATTTAAATGTTAGACCTTATCTTATTTCTAATTCTTATCGTTAACTTTAATTAGTTTAGATTCTTTTAGTGGAACTTTATAATTAGGTTTAAGTACTTAAGATTTTTAACGGGCTCCTATAAGTTACTTTTAAAGCTGTAATCTAACTACTTAATAAGATATTCGATTATATTCTTTCCCTTTTATAAATCCATAACTTCCTTAACGTTATACTTATCCTTGTCAGTGTTGATCTTAATCTTCTTTTCTAAGGGAACTCCCTTTAAGGCGGGTTTTAAAAGTGAGATATGAAAAACCTTAATCCGCACCCTTATACTAGCAGGTAAGTCTAGTTTGTAATTAAAGGTGGCGACCTTTTTCTTAATTCGGAATAGTCTGTACCTTTTAAAGTTAAGTTTCTTACTAGGCCGTTTTAAATACAGGTTTTATAAAAAAAGGTAAACGTAATCCCCCTCTTAAAAAGTCAGTCTTTTAACTTATTTATTATTATAATAAAGTCTTTCCTTAAGTATTAGTTACTTAGTTTAGTATTTATTAGCAAACTTCTTCATTCGTTTATATATAAACTTAAGTTTAGCTTATAAATGGTTATACAGCTCTTATATACAGTCTGTGCAGATTATAGCTTAGGGGGTGTTAGTTAGCAGGCTTTAACGGAGCTTAGGCTCCTTACCGTAATTAGTGAAGAATGGTAATATACTTATTAACTTAATTAATGTTATATTATAAGTTATCTATACTGTTAGTAATAGCTTAAGCTAATTATCTTATTTAAAGTTAATGTAAGCTTAAAGATACGTTATAAGTATCTGGTTAACTTACTCTGTTTAATTATCTGTTTATAAGTGGAAAGCTGTTAAAAGTTTACTTTTCACACTTATTCTTTACATTAATCCTTATTAGAACTTTAATATAATTAGCTTATCTTGATTTATGACGATATTATCTGGCTAGAAGTGTTATAAAATTACCTCTTTCTTAAAGATATAAGTAAGTTACTTTACTATTATATCCTTTAAGGTTAGTAAAAAGTAGGCCTATTTCGTTAACCTGTTAATTATTATAAGGATTTAATTATAAGTGACTCTTATAGCAGGGTCCTTAAACTTTAAAATCCTAGTAATAAAGTTAAGTAAGATGGAGTTCTATGGCACTTATAATATGGGGAGTAATTTAAGAAGTTTATACGGTTTATAATGTCGATTCTGCTTCTTATGGCAGATATTACAGTTATTAACTACCTCTTTAACCAGCTTTTTTATCCTTAGGAAGGCGTATGCTTACTAGGCTTACGTGAGAGTCTTAGCTTAGCTTATATATCTTCTAAGTTAAGATTTATAAACTTGTTAAACGTACTCCTTTTATTTATTTAGGTTATAAATATATAGTTTCTTTTAATATTAAAGCCTTACTCCTAGTTTAGGCGTATTGTTTACGCCTTTTAATAGCTGTTTTAGCTAATAACCAGTTTTGTTATAGTTTAAATATATTAAGCACTCCTTCCTACAGTCCTATACATACCTTAAGAAGTCTCCTAAGGGGCACTTATACTTACAGGTGCTTTTTATTAGCCTTTTTACTTAAAAGTCCTGTTATTACTAATAGACGTTATACTCTGTTTATAAGTTTATACAGATATTAATAGTTTATTTTAACGTTTAATTATCTAACACTTATAGTATATACTTTAATATACTATTCTTAGCTTTATTAAATATAATAACGGGGATTAAGGCTGGATTAGCATCTTTATAATCCTGCCTCCGGCTAAGAGCATTAGCCTATTTATTATCTTTTCCTTTAATATAGTGGATTTAAAAGTGGAACGGGGCTATTAACTTTACTTATCGTACTTATTATAAGTTAAGTTCCTTAATTAGAAAGTATTAAAGGTTATTATAATTTAAAAAGACCTAAACTGGTTCTTTTATACCGTTTAAGTACAGTACCCACTTAGTAAAGTATTAAATAACTACCATTAGTTCCTTATTATAAATTAGATATTATAAGGCTAGCCTGTGGATTCCTTTTAATAAAAAGGTAACTAAGTAACATTTCTTATTATCTTAAATTTAACTAAGTTCTCTGCTAATTATAAACTCTAAGGAGTCTGTTTCAACTTAAAAAGGTTTTAAAAAATCAGGGAGGGCTAAGACTAGCGTTATAATAAAGGTGTACTTAAGGTCCTTAAACGCCTTCTGCTATCTATTAATCCACTTAAACAGTTTACCTTCTCTTATAAGCTTATATAGTGGTTTTACAATCTTTATAAAGTACCTGACAAAATAGTAATAAAAGTTTATAAAGTTAATAAAGGCTTATAATTCTTTTTAATTCTTTAAAGTAAGCTAATCCTTAATTACCTCTATCTTCTCTAATTATATTTTAAGTCTTTTAAGGGTTACTTTAAACCTTAAATAGTTTAGTTCCTAAACGTAGAAGTAACTTTTCTCCAGGTTTACTGTTAGCTTTACTTTTTTAAAAGCTGTTAGAACCTGTTATATATGTTTTCAGTGTTCTTTTAAAGTTTTAAAATAGATTAAAACGTCGTTTAAATATATAAAGATAAACTTATTAAGGAAGGGGTAGAGAACACTATTAATAAGGCTTTAAAAGGTCGTAAAGGTGTTTATTAATCCTATCAGTATAACATAATACTAGTAATACCCGTTACGAGTCTGAAAGGCCGTTTTATACTTATCCTCTTCCTTCACTCTAATATAGTTAAATCTTATAGGGAAGTTAAGGCTGGAAAACTAATTTACCTTAACAATCCATTCTCACATCTTTATAATAAGTGGTAATAAGTAGCGATTCTTAATCATATCCTTATTTAACATTCAGTAATTAATAACTATATGTAACTTACTATCTCCCTTCCGTAAGATAAATAACACTAAATACCCTACTGGTAACTAAAACTCCACGATAAACCCATTCTTTAAATTCTCATTAATATACTCCCTTAAGGCTTTTACCTGTTAAGGGTTTAAGTGGTAAGGCTGGAAGTTATAAAGCTTTACTCCCAGCTTTAATTTAATTTTATAATCCTATAATCCGTAATCTAGTAATTATAATATCTTTTTTTAAAATAGGGTAAACTTCCTATACTCTGTAAGTACCTTAGATAAGTTAACTCCTTTACTTACTTATAAATTAACTTCTTACTTCTTTCCACCTTTTAAATCGTTATTTAGGTAACATAGTAAACCTTCTAATCTTTTAACTATCTTTATAAACCTAACTTAAACCGTGTTTAGTTTTAAGGGTTTAACGTGCTTTTAAGTACTTTATATAACTTTAAAGCGGTTCAGTACCTTTTTAACTTTCTCCAAACAGTAATTATAATTAGGGGTCTCGCTAAAGGCGAGGTGGTTACTCCTTTAATTAATCACAGGGTTATACTTTTCCAGCTAAGGTAGACCTAGGATTATGTCGTAACCTATAACTAGTGTAACGTTAAAATCCACTTATTATTCGTCCCTATCCACTTTAATTAAAAGTGGCGAGTAATAGGTGATTTTACCGTTATTATACTAGTATAGGCCTCCTTCTCCATTTTAAATAGGAATAACCTTTTTATATTCTTTATTAGGGAGTTTCCTTTAATTAACTAATAAGGGGTGTATTAAGTTAGAAGCACTCCTGCTATTAATCACTACTTTTACCCTAAATGGCCTCCCTCTTCTATCTATTATGTTAACACTAATAAAATAATACTTATACTCCTTAAACATTTAAGTTATAGTAATTATCTATCTTTAAGGTCTTATCTAACCTAACCTCTAAGTACCTCTCCTTCTTCTTAAGGTTTTTACTAACTAGCAAACTACTAGTTTTCGGCCTTTCTAGAAAGCTTACAGCCTTTTCCTAATTCCTTTTAAAAAAACAGGCAGCTTTAATAAACCTAATAATTAACCTTTCTTAAGTTTTCACGCTTTAGCGTCCAGTTAACTTCAAACGGTACGATGTTCTTAAAGTCCTTAATAAGTTAATAATATACTTTATAGGCTTAGATCGCAGTAATGTCTTTTTACTCTTAAATCTGTTAGTAGTCTTCCCGCTTCTATTATTCTTTAGCTTTTCCGTTAAGATGTAATAAGTATGTTATAACTAAGCAGTTATTAAGTACCCCTCCTTACCAGCACGTAATAAGGGCTTAGTTAACTATAATAACTTTCCACTTATTACTAAATTCTCTTATTAGGGAATAGGAGACTTAGTAGTGAGCCAGTTCTAATTCTATCCTTACAATAGTGTAATCCCGTTTTTAAGTACTAAGGAAGTGGTTATAAAGGGCCTTAGGTCTATAATGTTAATTAAGAGTGCAGTTGTCGTATATATAATTAATCTACAGTATATCCTTATAACTGGGATAGTTAACGTTAACTATAAGAGTGGCAGTTATAAAGTATAGGATGGGGGAAGTAACACCTTATTTTTTTTCTTTTTCCACTTATCTCTAAGTTGTGACGACCCTGCAGGCCGTCACTTAGGCCAGGGCGGCCCGATGAATCCCCCGCAGAAGGAACAGTGCGAGAAGACGGTGCACACCGTCCAGGCGCACTGGGCCAGGGGTGCAAAGACCCGAAGCCCCTACAACCAATGAGGCGCTGCTTGCAGTATGCTAAGTGCTCGCATCACAAGCAGGAGAAACCTTATAAGCAGAACGCTCGCGTAATGCAGAGTGCTTACGTAATAAGCACTCGCGACACTACAAGCAAAGTACGAAGTACCTCCTAGTTAGTTAGTATAGATAGTTATAGTTATACCTATAACTACTGTAAGGGACTCTAATTCCTTACGCTAGTATTCAATTATTCATTTATATCTTACTGTTCAGACTTACCTCTATACATTATAATAACAATAACCTACAGTGACATTAAACCCCCCCTGTCTGGGAGTGCTAGCTTAACAAGCCGTCTTCGGAACGCCCCTTACCTGTTAATATCCTGTTATACGTTCTATCTTAACCTGCGCTAGTCCTTTTAAGGCCTGTATCAGGTGTAAGTTATAATATAATATTAGCGTGCAGTTCTAAACGCTGTTTATTAAATTCCCAGATATTACCTCTCTCCTACTAATATATTAACCTCTGGAAAAGGTAAGGAGATTGAGAAGGCGCAAACCCAGCCTCGGCTCCTTATTATTAATAAGTTAGCTACACGCCTTAAAGACTTAAACCTTAACTAGCAGGGACTAGTTAAAGAACTTAATAAAGCCTTCCCTAGAGACACTAAAAGCTATATCAGTTTTATTGAAAAACTTTAAACCTAACTTAATACTATTAAGTTAAAGAATAACAACCTTAAAGGCTTATAAAAAAAACGAGTAAAGCTCCCCTTACCGTTACGTTTTAAGGGAGACTTTACGTAGCTAAAGTCCTAAATAGCCTAGCTTTAAAGTTATATCACTTACTACGATAAGCAGTTCTTCGAAGAAGAAGGAAAGGTCAGGTTCGCCAGAGCCCTACTGGATAGAGTAACCACTTACTAGTATAAACCCTATATAAAAACAATTAATAACCTCTTTATAAATAGAGTATAAAAGGAGGCCCCTGAGACTTAGGCCCTTTTTAATAACTTTAACGTTTTTATTAACTAACTCCAAATTAAGTTTGGAGAACTAGACGCCCTTAAGCAGGCTAAATAATACTTTATAACTTTAAGGCAGACGTCCTTAATCCTTAAGTTCTCTACACGCTTTAAGCTAGAAGTAATAAAGATTAAGCTTAGCTAAAAAGCCCTAATAATATTATTTTAAAGCGGTTTAAAGGAGCACGTTACTAGAGACCTTTACTAAGAGGATCGGCCGGACTGCCTTTAAGAACTAGTTGAGATAGTTATTAAGGTTAATAACTAGTATTATAATTACTATTACTAAAAGAACTTCTAGAAAGAACAGACCCTTTACTAGTTAAGTAAATTAAAGAAAGGGAACTAGTTAACTGCGATAGGTTACTACCCTAGGCTGATAGATATTAGTATAGTAAACCGTTAGAACCGACCTAACTGCGATAAGCCTTAACGACAGCAGCAGTAAAAGCAGCCTAAAGACCTATCTTAGGTCCAGTACTTTAATTACGATAAGAAAGGTTACATAACGTGGTAGTGCCCGTCACTAAAATAAATCGGTTAGAAACCCGTTCCAGAAGGAGGGAAATACGTTAAGTTTAACTTAGGAGATATCCACGTTAAGATAACAGGTAACGAAAAAGATTACACTTAAATAGATAAGTGTAACTTAAAAGATAAGGAAGAAGAGGAAAAACCCTAGGACGTAGTATATCTAATCTTTAAGGGTGTCTTAGAAAAGTCAGTTACAGAAGTGTAGGTTGTAAAAGACTAACTCTAAGGTAGAAACTCAGAACTACTAAAGGTGTAGGTTGTGGAAGATTAACTTTAGGAAAAGATATTTCGGCTAGCTGTTACAGGCTTTAAAAACCTTACCCTGTAAGTTTAAGAACTGAGGAAGTTTAGGAAAGACCTTAATTTAAACCTTACTAAAATGGTTAAGGGAGTTAAAGAACTAGCCTTTTAGGCCATATAAGCAGTAAAGCAAGCCCTAGAAGGTAAAAGAGAGTAAGCTGAGAAAATCGAACTAGAGAAATAGAAGTTCTTCTCTATAATACCCCCTGAGACTCTTAAACACTTTAAGCACATTAAATAAATCAGCACCCTTACCTCCCTAGAAGAAGGACAGCTTAGATAGTTACCCTGTATTAAAGCTGGTATGCTTTAGACTGGTACTTTAAAAGTCCCCTGAGAAGGTATAAAGTAAGTATACTAATAAAGGGTCTAGGAGTTAAAGGAGAAACACTAAGAGATAATAGATAAAATAAAGGACCTGTAAGTTGAAAGCCTTACCGTAACGTCTAAGGATAGAGTAGTGGAAATTAGATTAAAACTTTATAATAAAGTTCGTTTCACTAATCAGCTTAAATATCGACTCGTTAAGGAAAACCACTTCATAGAAGAATAAGCTAAGTTATTACTACTTAAGTTCTGGGAAGAAGTTTAGGAGAAACAATGCACATGGAGGTAAATAGAAGAAAAGAAAGAATAAAGCGCTACTTCCCCCGTTCCGTACTCCATAACTGTAACACCTGTAGTTAACGTTAACTACCCTAATTACAGAGATATACTGTGGATTAATTACATATATAATAATTACGCTTTTAATTAGTATTATAAACCTAAAGCCCTTTATAACCACTTCCTAAACACACGGAAACGGGACTATACTGTCGCTAAAGTAAAGTTAGAACTAGCCTACTATTAGGTCTCCTACTCCCTGATAAAAGAGTTTAGTAATAAATGGAAAATTACTGTAATTAATTAAGCTCCTATTACGTATTAGTAAGGAGGGTTACTTAATAACTACTTAATTATAACGTATTTACTACATCTTAACGGAAAAGCTAGGGAATAGTAGAAGCGGGAAGATTACTAACAGATCTAAAAGTAAAAAGATATTACTGTAATTTAAGCCTGTAAAGCGTACTATCGACTTATTAAGGATTTTAGGAACATTGTACCATTTAAAGTCAACTGGACGTTAAGGTATAAGAACTTAGGAAAAGTTAACTGTTAGGTTTACTAAAGCTGTTTGTTTTTCTAGAAGGAATTAAGAAAAGGCTGTAAGCCCTTTAAAAGGGCTGGAAACTAGTAATTCGCTAGTTAACAAAAACCTTAAGAAGAAGAAAAGGTACTTAAAAGTTAAGCTAGATAAGACCTTAAAGATAAATAATTATTATAACTTAGATATTAAAAAAGTATAAGCATTATTTTATTAATATTAATATAATAGACGGAAAAGGGAGGTTATTTAAGGTAAGAGCAGTAATTAATAATAGGAGTATTTCTAACCTAATACACCCCTTGTTAATTAACTGAAGGAAACTCCTTAACGAAGAGTATAAAAAAGCTATTCCTATTTAAAATGGAGAAAGAGGCCTATATTAGTATAATAACGGTAAAGTTACCCACCATTTGCCACTCCTAATTAAAGTGGATAGGGACGAATAATAAGTGGACTTTAACATTACATTAGTTATAAGGTATAATATAATCCTAAGTTTACTTTAGCTAGAAAAATATAACCTTGTAATTAACTAAAGGAGTAACTACCTTACCTTTGGTAAGTCCCCTAGCTATAATCACTGTTTAGAGAAAGTTAAAAAGGTACTGAACTGTTTTAAAGATATATAGAGCATTTAAAAGCATGTTAAACCCTTAAAACTAAGCACGGTTTAAGTTAGGTTTATTAAAACGGTTAAAGGATTAAAAGGTTTACTGCATTACTTAAATAATAATTTAGAAGGTGGAAAGAAGTAAGAAACTAACTTATAAATAAGTGAAGAAATTGACTTATTTAAAGTACTTATTAAATACAGGAAGTTTACCCTGTTTTGAAAAAAGATACTGTAATTACTAGATTATAGACTGTGGGATTATGAAATTAAGCTAAAGCTAGGAGCGAAGCTCCGTAACTTCTAGCCTTACTACTTAAACCCCTAACAGGCTAAAGCCTTAAGGAAGTATATTGATAAGAACTTAAAGAATAGGTTTATTGTAAAGTCCCAGTCCCCAGTAGGGTACTTAGTGTTATTTGTCTTAAAGAAGGGAGACGGTAAGTTATATATAGTTGTTAATTACTAAACGTTAAATAAGGATATGATTAAGAATCACTACCTATTACTACTTATTACGGAAATGTAAGAGCGGATTACTAGGGTAAACTAGTTCTCTAGTCTCGACTTCCTTATAAGATTTAACTATATTAGAGTAAAGGAAGAGGATAAGTATAAAACAGCTTTTTAGACTTGTAACAGGTATTACTAATACTATATTATGCTAATAAGATTAATAAACACCCTTATGACTTTCTAAAGCCTTATTGATAATATTCTCTGCCCTTTCCTTAATAAGTTTATCTTTATATATTTAAATAATATTCTAATTTACTCTGAAACTTTAAAGAAATACTGAAAACACATATAACAGGTTTTAATAGCTTTTAAGAAGGTAAAGCTAATAGTAAACCTGGAAAAAAGCTATTTCCACGTTTAAGAATTAAATTATTTAAGGTTTAAAATAACCCTTAGAAGGCTTAAAATGCAGCTAGAGAAAATAGAGGCAGTTAGGAATTAACTTACTTTAAAGAATTAAAAAGAGTTATAAACCTTTATCGGTTTTACAAATTTCTATTGCTATTTTATTAGGTACTTTGTAAAAGTTGTAAGATTACTTTATAAACTTATAGGTAAAGGAAAGCTGTTTAAATGGACTGGTAGATAGTAGAAGGCGTTTAAAGACCTTAAGTATGCCTTTATCACAGCCCTAATCCTAACCCTTCCTGATTTCTTAAAACCCTTTTAAGTTAAGATAGACTCCTTAGAGTTTGTAATTGGCAGAGAACTTAGTTAAGTTTAGAATGATAGGAAACGCCACCTAGTTACCTTCTTATTGAAAGGAATCTACAGCCTAGCCTTACGATACCTAATTTATAATAAGAAATTAATAGTAATTATTTAGTGCTTTACTGAGTGGGCACTGTATTTAAATAGTATAGAAGAATTAGTCTAGGTCTTTTCAGATTATAATAACTTCCAGTACTTCCTAACGAAGGAACTTAGTTTACAGTAAGCATAGTAAGTAGAATTAATAGCCCCATTCCACTTCCAGATCCACTATATTAAGGGAAAAGATAATAAGCAAGTTAATACTCTTAGTTAAAGATAGGACTATAAGGATATTAATCCAGTCTTAATCCCTGTTACCATATTTAATAAAGCTAAAAACGGTATATTAAAGCATATACCGTAAATGTTAGATAATTAAACATTAAAATAAACCATTAATATCTGTATAAATTTATAAATAGAGTATAACATCTATTAATAATAATAGGACTTTTAAGTAAAAAAGCTAATAGAAGGAACCTATAAATATAAGTGCCCCTTAAAAGACCTCTTAGAGTACTTACAAGACTGTAATAAAAAGTACTTAAAGTATTTAAACTATAATAAAACTAATTATTAGCTAGAATAGTTACTAGAAAGTATAAATAGCGCACTTAAATTAGGAATAAGGCTTTAGTATTAAGAGAAACTGTATATTTACGACTTAAATAAACGAAAAGAGTACGTCTAGCAGGTCTATAAATCTCGACTCGGAAGACATATAGGCTAAGCTAAAACTCTCACATAAGCTTAGTAAACGTACACCTTCCTGGAAATAAAGAAGTTAATTAAGGAAGTGATTGATAACTGTAATATTTACTATTAGAAGTAGAATTAACATTATAAGCCTTATAGGCTTCTTAAACCACTCCCTATACTACAGGTATTATAAAGTTTAATCTTACTTAACTTTGTTATTAGGATCCTAGAGTTTAAGGACCTTGTTATAAGAGTTATTTATAACCAGATCCTTATAATAGTTAACAGATTAACGAAATAAGCTTACTTTTTACTAACTTTAAAGGATATAACAGTAAAGTAACTCGCTTACGTTTTTAAGAAAAAGGTAGTTTTATAATACCTTTAACTAAATAATATTGTTACGGATTGAGATAAGCTAATCGTATTAAAGTTCTAATAAGGACTAATGTAAAGAATAAGTGTAAAGAGTAAGCTTTTAACAGCATTTTACTTACAGATAAATAACTAAACGGAGTAAGTTAATTAGATACTTATAACGTATCTTTAGACTTACATTAACTTTAAATAAGATAATTAGCTTAAGCTATTACTAACAGTATAGATAGCTTATAATATAACACTAGTTAAGTTAACAAATATATCACCATTCTTTACTAACTACAGTAAGGAGTTTAAGCTCTGTTAAAGCCTACTTATAAGCGCCCCTTAAGCTGCAGTACACGTAAACCAAATATAAAAACTATATAACTACTTATAAGTTAAACTTAAGTTTACATACGAACGAATAAAGAAGTTTACTAATAAATACTAAATTAAGTAACTAATACTTAAGAAAAGACTTTATTATAATAATAAACAAATTAAGGGACTGACTCTTTAGGAGAGGGATTACGTCTACCTTTTTTTACAAAACCTGTATTTAAAATAACTTAGTAAAAAGCTTAACTTTAAAAGGTACAGACTGTTTTAAATTAAGAAAAAGGTCGCTACCTTTAATTATAAATTAAACTTACCCGTTAGTATAAAGGTGTAAATTAAGGTTTTCCACATCTCACTTTTAAAACCTGCCTTAAAAAAAGTTCCTTTGGAAAAGAAAATTAAGATCGACGCTGATAAGGACGAGTATAACGTTAAGGAAGTTATAGATTTAAGGAAAGGAAAGAACACGTTTAAGTATTTTATTAAGTGGTTAAACTACAGCCCTGAAAGTAACTTGTAAAAGCTAATTAAAAATCTTAAATACTTAAACTTAATTACAGAGTTTTACTAGAAAAATCTAAACTAATTAAAACTAACGATAAAAACTAAAAATAAGATAAGATCTAACATCTAAATTACTATACTGAAAAGTAAGACTATTATAAGACTTAAAGCTTAAAAAACGGCAGGAAACTCCTTAATAAGTATAAGAGGACATTTATTAAAACCCTTAACTATAAGTTATAAGGACCTTAAACCTAATAAGGAGGACGGGCCTTTAGAGCTCCTAGTAAAGCTCTGCATAAAAAACAAATGCTATTAAAGAAAGAAGTTAGTAAAAGAAGAATAAGTAAAAAGTTATTAAGGCTCTTATAGGCGTTAAACCCATTAAAGAAGGTAGTTATAAACTAAGTTACGAAGTAACTGCTTGCTATAAGGACTTTATTAGAAAGTTCTCCTAATTAAAAGACTCCACGTTTTTAGGAGAAGCGTTTAACCTAACCTCCTCACTCTTTTAAAACTTTAATAACTCCACTTTACAACTAAACGTTTTTGTAACCTAGTTTTTAAGGTAAGACCGTTACTTATAAAGGCACACTAGACGCACTAATACCTTTTAAAGCTTAATAGTAGCCTTATAGAGCTGTTAAGTAACGGACTTAACTTATAAGTTAAGGTTTTGCTTTTTAATAAAAAGAGCCTTTAACTTCACTTTACTAATATTAAAAGCGTTACACTGGGAAGGCTAATACCTCTCTAAATAGTGGTTATAACTGTCAGACCGGTTTGAAACTTAATAAATAAGCGGAGGGTCAGTAGACTTGTAAAAAGAATAAGGGGACATTTTATTACTAAACGTGTGTGTGTAAGCTGTAAGGTTTAAATAACAGTTAATACTTTTACCCTATTCCCGTTTTAAAACCTAAGAGCCGGACACTTATTATATAGTGAAATAATAAAAGGAGAAACTTACCTCTTAAGTTCTTTATAGAAAAAGAACGTTAAAGAGAGAGAATTGTGTAACGACTCTATAGGCCGTTACTTAGGCCAGGGCGGCCCGATGAATCCCCTGTAAAAGGAACAGTGCGAGAAGACAGTACACACTATCCAGGCATACTAAGCCGGAGGTGTAAAGACCTGAAGCCCTTATAACTAATAAAGCGCTACTTGTAGTATATTAAATACTTACATCACAAGCAGGAGAAACCTCACGAGCAGAACGCTTGCGTAATGTAAAGTGCTTACGTAATAAGCACTTGTAATACTATAAGTAAGGTATAAAGTACCTTTTAATTAGTTAATATAGATAGTTATAGTTATACCCATAACCACCGTAAGGGACTCTGGTTCCTTACGCTAGTATTTAATTATTTATTTATATCCTACTGTTCAGACTTACCTTTATATATTATAGTGATAACGACCTACAGTGACATTAAACCCCCCCTGTTTAGGAGTGCTAGCTTAATAAGCTATCTTCAGAACGCCCCTTACCTGTTAGCGTCCTATTATACGTTCTGTCTTAACCTGCGCTAGTCCTTTTAAGGCCTGTGTCGGGTGCAGGTTGTAATATAAGTACGTTATTTCTCCTAAACCTTTTCTTAAAACTTAAATAATAATAACCTAGCTTATTCTTTTATAAAATAGTCTTTTTTAATAAAGTGGTGTTTAAGTTAATTAGTAAAGTAAACTTTATTATAAAGTTATAACCTAACTTTTACTAATCTGTCCTTTAATATCACAGTAAAACCTTTAACCTACAGGTCCTTTATTTCATTTACTAACTTTTAATGTTTTTCCTCCAGCTCCTAAATCCTCTACTAATATACTTATTTTATACCTTCTTAGGGAACTTTTAAAATACTAATTTAAGGTATACTAACCTTAATATAGGGTAATTATTTAAGCTGTCCTTCTTTTAAGGAGGTAAGGGTGCTGATCCACTTAATATACTTAAAGTGTTTAAAAGTCTTAAGGGGTATTATTAAGAAGAACTTCTATTTCTCCAGTTTAATTCTCTTAATTTGTTTTCTTTTACCTTTTAAGGCTTACTTTACTGTTTAAGTGGCCTAAAAGGCTAATTCTTCAACTCTTTCTACTATCCTGGTAATTTCTAAGTTAAGGTCCTTCTTAGACTTCCTTAATTCTTAAGCTTACAGGGTAAGACTTTTAAGGCCTGTAACAGCTAACTATTACGACTTGCACCCGACATAGGCCTTAAGAGGACTGGTGCGGGTTAAGACAGAACGTATGGCAGGACGTTAACAGGTAAGGGGCGTTCCGAAGACGGCTTATTAAGCTAACACTCCTAGACGGGGGGTTTAATGTTATTGTAAGTCGCTGTTACTATAATGTATAGAGGTAAGTCTGAACAGTAAGATATAAATGAACAATTAAATACTAGCGTGAGGAACTAGAGTCCCTTACGGTGGTTATAGGTATAACTATAGCTATCTATACTAATTAATTAAGAGGTACTTTATACTTTACTTATAGTACTGTAAGTGCTTATTATATAAGCATTTTATATCGTGCAAACGTTCTGCTTATAAGGTTTCTCCTACTTACAATATAAGCACTCAGTATACTGTAAGCAGTACCTTATTAGTCGTAAGGGCTTTAGGTCTTTACACCCCTAGCCTAATATGTCTAAACAGTATATATTATCTTCCTACACTGTTCCTTTTACGGGGGATTTATCAGGCTACCCCGGCTTAAGTGATAACTTATAAGGTTATTACACAATTCTCTTTCTTTAACGTTCTTTTTCTATAAAGAACTTAAAAGGTAAGTTTCTCTTTCCACTACTTTATTATATAATAAGTGTTTAACTCTTAAGTTTTAAAACAGGAATAGGGTAAGAGTATTAATTACCGTCTAAACCTTATAGCTTATATATACGCGTTTAGTGGTGAAATGTCCCTTTATTCTTCTTATAAATCTACTAATCCTCTGCTTATCTGTTAAGTTTCGAACCAGTCTAACAGTTACAACCACTATTTAGAGAGGCATTAGCCTTCCTAGTGTAACGCTTTTAATGTTAGTAAAGTAAAGTTAAAGGCTTTTCTTATTAAAAAGTAAAGCTTTAACTTATAAGTTAAATCTACTACTTAACAGCTTTACAAAGCTACTGCTAGGCTTTAAGAGGCGTTAGCATGTTTAATACGCCTTTATAAGCAGTAGTCTCGCTTTAAAGACTGAGTTGCGAAAGCGTTTAGTTATAAAGTGGAGTTATTAGAGTTCTAAGAGAGTAAGAAGGTTAAGTTAAACGCTCTTCCTAAAGATGTAGAGTCTTTTAACTAGGGGAACTTTCTAGTAAAGTCCTTACAGTAAGCGGTCGTTTTATAACTTAGTTTATAACTGCCTTTTTTAATGGGTTTAACACTTATAAGAGCCTTAATAACTTTTTACTTATTCTTCTTTTACTGACTTTTTTCCTTAATAGCATTTATTTTTTATATAGAGTTTTACTAGGAGCTTTAAAGGCCTGGCCTCCTTATTAGGTTTAAGGTCCTTATAACTTATAATTAAAGGTTCTAACAAATGTCCTCCTATACCTATTAAGGAGTTTCCTACCGCTTCTTAAGCTTTAAGTCTTACAGTAGTCTTACTTTTTAGTATAGTAATTTAGATATTAAATCTTATCTTATTTTTAATTCTTATTATTAGTTTTAATTAGTCTGGATTTTTCCGGTAGAACTCTATAATTAGGTTTAGGTACTTAAGATTTTTAACTGGCTTTTATAAGTTACTTTCAGGGCTGTAATCTAGCTACTTAATAAGATACTTAAATATGTTCTTTCCTTTCCTTAAATCTATAACTTCCTTAACGTTATACTTATCCTTATTAACGTTAATCTTAATTTTCTTTTCTAAAGGAACTCTTTTTAAGGCAGGTTTTAGAAGTAAAATATAGAAAACCTTAATCTGCACTTTTATGTTAGTAAGTAAGTTTAGTTTATAATTAAAGGTAGTAACCTTTTTTTTAATTTAGAACAGTCTGTGCTTTTTAAAGTTAAACTTCTTATTAAGTTGTTTCGAATATAGGTTTTATAAAAAAAGGTAGATATAATCCCCCTCCTGAAGAGTTAGTCCCTTAACTTATTCGTTATTATAATAAAGTCCTTTTTTAAGTATTAGTTACTTAATTTAATGTTTATTAGCAAACTTCTTCATTTATTTACGTGTAAACTCAAGTTCAGCTTATAGATAGTTATACAGCTCCTACATCTAGTTTACGCGGACTGTAGCTTAAGAAGTGCTTATAAATAGGCTTTAATAGAGTTTAGGCTCTTTACTGTAATTGGTGAAAAATAGTGATATATTTATTAACTTAACTAATATTATATTATAAGTTATCTGTACTGTCAGTAATAGTTTAAGCTAATTATTTTATTTAAAGTTAACGTAAGTTTAGAGATATATTATAAATATTTAATTAACTTACTCCGTTTAACTATCTGTCTGTAAGTAGAATGCTATTAAAAGCTTACTTTTCACACTTATTCTTTACATTAGCCCTTACTAAAACTTTAATATAATTAACTTATCTTAATCTGTAATAATATTATTTAGCTAAAGGTATTGTAAAATTACCTCTTTCTTAAAGATATAAGTAAGTTACTCCGTTATTATATTCTTTAAGGTTAGTAGAAAGTAAGCTTATTTTGTTAATCTGTTAACCACTATAAGGATCTAGTTATAAGTAACTCTTATAATAGGGTCCTTAGACTTTAAGATCTTAGTAATAAAGTTAAGCAAGATTAAACTTTATAGCGCTTATAGTACGGGAAGTGGTTTAAAAAGTCTATAAGGCTTATAGTGTCAGTTCTACTTCCTATAACAGATATTACAGTTATTAACTACTTCCTTAACTAGCTTTTTTATTCCTAGGAAGGCGTACGTTTATTAGGCCTATGTGAGAGTCTTAGCCTGGCTTATATATCCTCTAAGCTAGGACTTATAGATCTACTAAATATACTCCTTCCATTTATCCAGGTTATAAATGTACGGTTTTTCTTAATATTAAAACCTTACTTCTGGTTTAGGTATACTGTTTATATCTTTTAATAGCTGTTTTAACTAATAACTAGTTTTATTATAGTTTAGATATATTAAATACTCCTTCTCACAGTTTTATACGTACCCTGAGAAGTCTTTTAAAGGATATTTATATTTATAAGTTCTTTCTGTTAACCTTCTCGCTTAAAAGTCCTATTATTATTAATAGATATTATACTTTATTTATAAGTTTATATAAACGTTAATGGTTTATTCCAGTGTTTAGTCATCTAACATTTACAGCATATGCTCTAATATATTATTTTTAGCTTTATTAAATATAGTGATAGGGATTAAGACTGGATTAATATCTTTATAATCCTGTCTTTAGCTAAGGGTATCAGCTTACCTATTATCTTTTCCTTTAACGTAGTGAATCTGGAAGTAAAACAGGGTTATTAACTTTACCTACTATGCTTACTATAAGCTAAGTTCTTTCGTTAGGAAGTACTGGAAGTTATTATAGTTTAAGAAGACCTAAACCGGTTCTTCTATACTACTTAGATACGGTACTTACTTAATAAAGCACTAAATAATTACTATCAGTTCTTTATTATAGATTAGGTATTATAAGGCTAGGTTGTGGATTCCTTTTAATAAGAAGGTAACTAGGTAGCGTTTCTTATTATCTTAGACTTAATTAAGTTCTCTACTAATTACGAACTCTAAGAAGTCTATCTTAACTTAGAAGGGTTTTAAGAAATCGGGGAGGGTTAGGACTAGAGCTGTAACGAAAGCGTATTTAAGGTTTTTAAACGCTTTTTACTGTCTATTAGTCTATTTAAATGGTTTTCCCTTACCTGTAAGTTTGTGAAGTGGTCTTGCGATTTTCGTGAAGTATTTGATGAAATAGCGATAGAAGTTTATAAAGCTGATGAAGGTTTATAACTCTTTTTAGTTCTTTAGAGTAGGTTAGTCCCTAACTGCCTCTGTCTTCTCTGGCTGCATTTTAAGCTTTCTAGGGGTTACTCTAAACCTTAAATAGTTCAGTTCTTAGATATAAAAGTGGCTCTTTTTTAAGTTTACTATTAACTTTACCTTCTTAAGAGCTGTTAAAACCTATCGTATGTGTTTTTAGTATTCCTTTAAAGTTTCGGAGTAAATTAAAATATCGTTTAAATATATAAAGATAAACTTATCGAGGAAGGGGTAAAGAACACTGTTAATAAGGCCTTAGAAAGTTACAGGAGTGTTTGTCAATCTTATCGGCATAATACAGTACTAGTAATACCTATTATAAGTCTAGAAAGCTGTTTTATACTTATTCTCTTCCTTTACTTTAACGTAGTTAAATCTTATAAGGAAGTTAAGACTGGAGAACTAATTTACTTTAATAATCTGCTCTTACATTTTTATAATAAGTAGTAATGGGTAGTGATTCTTAATTGTATCCTTATTTAACGTTTAGTAGTTAATAACTATATATAGTTTACTGTCTCCTTTTTTTAAGATAAATAGTATTAGGTACTTTACTAAAGACTGGGACTTTACGATAAACTTATTCTTTAGGTTCTTATTAATATACTTCCTTAAGGCCTTAACCTGTTAGGGGTTTAGGTGGTAGGGCTGGAAGCTGCGGAGCTTTGCTCTTAGCTTTAGCTTAATTTTGTAGTCTTACAGTCTATAGTCCAGTAATTACAGTATCTTTTTTTAAAATAAGGTAAATTTCCTGTATTTAGTGGGTACTTTAAATAAGTTAACTTCTTCGCTTATCTGTAAATTAGCTTTTAGTTTCTTTTTACTTTCTAAATCGTTATTTAAGTAATGTAATAGACCTTTTAATCCTTTAACTGTTTTAATAAACTTAACTTAAACTATACTTAGTTCTGAGAGTTTAACGTGTCTCCAAGTGCTTTATATATCTCTAGAATAATTTAGTGCCTTTTTAACTTTCTCTAAACAGTAATTACAGCTAGGGGATTTACTAAAGGTAAGGTAGCCACTCCTTTATTTGATTACAGGGTTATACTTTTCTAATTAAAGTAGATTTAAGATTATATTATAGCCTGTAATTAATGTAACGTTAAAGTCTATTTATTATTTATCCCTATTTACTTTAATTAAAAGTAATAAATAGTAAGTAACTTTACTATTATTATACTAATATAAGCCTCCTTTTTTATTTTATATAAGAATAACCTCTTTATACTTTTAATTAGGGAGTTTCCTTTAGTTAATTAGTAAGGGGTATATTAAGTTAGAAACACTCCTATTATCAATTACTGCTTTTACTTTAAATAACCTCCCTTTTCTATCTGTTATATTAATACTAATAGAGTAATACTTATACTCCTTTAACATCTAAGTTATAGTAATTATCTGTCCTTAAGGTCTTATACAGCCTAACCTTTAAGTGCCTCTCCTTCTTCTTAGGGTTTTTACTAACTAGCGAACTACTAGTTTTTAGCCTTTTTAAAGGGCCTGTAACCTTTTCTTAATTCCTTTTAGAAAAACAGGTAACTTTAATAAACCTAACAATTAACCTTTCTTAAGTTTTCACACCTTAGCGTCCAGTTGACTTTAAATGGTATAATGTTCTTAAAGTCTTTAATAAGTTAGTAATACGTTTTATAGGCTTAAATTATAGTGATATCTTTTTACTCTTAGACCTATTAATAATCTTCTCACTTCTGTTATTCTTAAGCTTTCCCATTAAGGTATAATAAGTACGTTATAATTAGGTAATTATTGAGTACCCCTCCTTGCTAGTATATAATAAGGGCTTAGTTAATTACAGTGACTTTTCACTTATTACTAGATTCTTTTATTAGGAAATAGGAGACTTAGTAGTAAGCTAGTTCTAACTTTACCCTTATAATAACGTAGTCTTATCTTTATATACTTAGGAAGTGGTTATAAAAGGCCTTAAGTTTATAATACTAATTAAAGGTGTAGTTATTATATATATAATCGATCTACAGTATATCTTTATAATTAAAGTAATTGATATTAACTGCTAGTGCTGTAATAGTAAAGTACAGAATGGGGGAAGTGGCGCCTTGTTCTTTTTCTTCCTCTACTTACTTCCATATACGTTATTTCTCTTAAACCTCTTCCTAAAACTCAGGTAATAATAACCTAGCTTATTCTTCCACAAAGTGGTCTTCTTTAACAAGACAGTGTTTAAGTTAATTAGCGAAGTGAACTTTATTATAAAGCTTTAACTTAATTTCTACTGCTTTATCTTTCGACATTATAGTAAGACCTTTAACTTATAAGTCTTTTATTTCGTTTATTAACTTTTAATGTTTCTCCCCTAGCTTTTAGATCTTTCGTTAATATACTTGCTTTATACCTTCTTAGGGGACCTTTAAGGTACTAGTCTGAAGTACATTAGCTTTAATATAAGGTAATTATCTAAGTTATCCTTCTTCTAGGGAAGTAAGGGTGTTAATTTACTTAACGTGTTTAAAGTGTTTAAAAGTCTTAAGGGGTACTGTTAAGAAGAACTTTCGTTTCTCTAATTTAATTCTCTTAATTTATTCTCTTTTACCTTTTAAAGCTTACTTTACTATTTAAGTAGCCTAGAGGGCTAGTTCTTCAACTCCCTTTACTATTTTAGTAAAGTCTAAATCAGGGTCTTTCCTAGACTTCTTTAGTTCTTAAGCTTACAGGGTAAGGTTTTTAAAGCTTACTACAGCTAATTAGAATATCTCTTCCTAGAGTTAGTCTTTTGTGACCTGTACTTTTAATAGTTCCGAGTTTCCACTTAAGAGTTGGTTTATAATAACCTGCACCTTTATAACTGACTTTTCTAAGATACCCTTAAAGATTAAATATACTATGTCTTAAGGTTCTTCTTCTTTCTCTTCTTTATCTCCTAATTTACACTTATCTATCTAAATGCAGTTTTCCTCATTACTTACTATCTTAATATAAACGTCTCTTAAGTTAAACTTAACGTACTTTCCTCCTTTTAAAACCAGCTTCTAACTAACTTATTTTAATAACAGGTATTACTATACTATATAACCTTTCTTATTACAGTTAAAACACTAGACTTAGGATAGGTCTTTAAACTGCTTCTACTGCTATTATCGTTAAGGTTTATCACAGTTAGGTCAATTCTAATAGTTTATTATACTAATGTCTATTAGTCTGGGGTGATAACCTGTTACAGTCAACTGGTTTCCCTTTTTAGGTTAATAAGGAGTCTGTTCTTTTTAGAAGTTCTTTTAGTAATAGTAATTATAATACTAATTGTTAGCTTTAATAGCTATCTCGACTAATTCTTAAAGGCGATCCGGTCGATCTTCTTAATAAAGGTCTCCAGTAACGTGCTCCTTTAGGCCGCTTTAAAATAGCATTACTAGGGCTTCTTAACTAAGTTTAGTCTTTACTGCTTTTAATTTAAAGTGTATAGAGAAATTAAAGACTAAGGACGTTTACCTTAAGGCTATAAAGCGTTACTTAACTTACTTAAAAGCGTCTAGTTCTCTAAACTTAATCTAAAGTTAGTTAATAAAAACGTTAAAGTCGTTAAACAGAGCCTAAGTCTTAGGGGCCTCTTTACACGTTCTGTTTATAAAGAGGTCGTTAATTATCTTTATATAAGGTTTATATTAGTAAGTAGTTACTCTGTCTAATAAGGCTCTGGTAAACTTAACCTTTCCTTCTTTTTCAAAGAACTGCTTATTATAATAGGTAATATAACTTTAAAGCTAGGCTATTTAAAACTCTAACTGTATAAAGTCTCCCTTAAAGTATAATAGTAAGGGGAGCTTTACTTATTTCTTTTACAAGCCCTTAAGGTTATTATTCTTTAACTTAATAATGTTAAGTTAGGTTTAGAGTTTTTCGATAAGACTAATACAGCTCTTAGTGTCTTTAGGGAAGGTTTTATTAAGTTCTTTAACCAGTCCCTGCTAGTTAAGGTTTAAGTCTTTAAGGCATGTAACTAATTTATCGATAATAAGGAGCTGAGGTTAGGTTTACACCTTCTTAATCTCCTTACCTTTTCTAAAAGTTAATATATTAATAAGAGAGGGGTAATATTTAGGAATTTAATAAACAGCGTTTAGAACTGAGACGCTAATATCGTATTATAACCTACACCTAATATAGGCCTTAAGAGGATTAGTGTAGGTTAAGACAGAACGTATAATAAGACGTTAATAAGTAAAGGGTGTTCTGAAAACAGCTTATTAAGCTAACACTTTTAGATAAGGGGTTTAATGTTACTATAGGTTGTTATTATTATAATATATAAAGGTAAGTCTAAATAGTAAGATATAAATAAATAATTAAATACTAATATAAGGAATTAAAGTCCCTTACGGTAGTTATAAGTATAACTATAACTATTTATACTAACTAATTAGGAGGTACTTTACACCTTACTTATGGTACCGCAAGTGTTTATTATACGAGCACTTTACATTATGCGAGCGTTCTGCTTGTGAGGTTTCTCCTGCTCGTAATGTAAGCACTCGGTATGCTGCAAGCAGTACCTTATTAGTCGTAGGGGCTTCGGGTCTTTACACCCCTGGCCCAGTGCGTCTGGACGGTGTGCACCGTCTTCCCGCACTGTTCCTTCTGCGGGGGATTCGTTGGGCCGCCCCGGCCCAAGTGACGGCCTGCAGGGTCGTCACACTAACCGGAACATCTTTTCCTAAAGTCGGTCTTTTATAACCTACACCTTTAATAGTTCTAAGTTTCCACCTTAGAGTTAGTCTTTTACAACTTGCACTTTTATAACTAACTCTTTTAAGACACCCTTAAAGATTAGGTATATTACGTCCTGGGGTTTTTCCTCTTTTTCCTCATCTCCTAAATCACACTTATTTATCCAGGTGTAATCTTCTTTATTACCTGCTATCTTAACATAGATATCTTTTAAGTTAAACCTAATATACTTTCCTCCTTCTAAAACAGGCTTTTAACTAACCTGCTTTAATAACAGGCACTGCTATACCATATGTCCTTTCTTATTACAGTTAAAGTATTAAACCTGTAATAGGTCTTTAAACTGCTTCTACTACTGTTATTATTAAGGCTTATTACAGTTAGGTCGATTCTAACAGTTTACTATACTAATGTTTATTAACCTGGGGTGATAACCTATCGTGGTCGATTAATTCCCCTTTTTCAGTTTACTTAACTAATAAGGGGTCTATTCTTTCCAGAAGTTCTTTCAGTAATAATAATTATAATATTAATTATTAGCCTTAATAGCTATCTCAACTAGTTTTTAAAGGCGATCCGGTTAATCTTCTCGGTAAAGGTCTTTAGTAACGTGCTCCTTTAGGCTGCTCTAAAACAGTATTACTAGGGCCTTTTAGCTAAGCTTAATCTTTACTGTTTCTAATTTAAAGCGTATAGAGAAGTTAAAGACTAAGGACGTCTGCCTTAAGGTTATAAAACGCTACTTAGCCTGTCTAAGGGCGTCTAGTTCTCTAAACTTAATCTGGAGTTAGTTAATAAATATATTAAAGTTGTTAAAAAGAGCCTAAGTCTTAAGGGCCTCTTTACACGCTTTATTTATAAAGAGGTCATTAATTATCTTTACATAAGGTTTATACTAGTAAGCAGTTACTCCGTCTAATAAGGCTCTGGCGAACCTAACCTTTCCTTCTTCTTTAAAAAACTGCTTATTATAATAGGTAATATAGCTTTAAAGTTAGGCTATCCAGGACTCCAGCTACGTAAAGTCTCCCTTAAAACGTAAAGGTAAGGGGAGCTTTACTCGTTTTTTCTACAATCCCTTAAGGTCATTATTTTCCAGCTTAATAACGTTAAGTTAAGCTTAAAGTTTTTTAATAAAACTAATACGGCTCTTAATATCTCCAGGGAAGGCTTTATTAAATTCCTTAATTAGTCCTTACTAATTAAAGTTTAAATCTTTAAAGCGTGCCGCTAACTTATTAATAATAGGGAGCTAAGGTTAGGCTTACGCCTCCTTAATCTCTTTACCTTTTCTTAAGGTCGATATATTAGTGGGAGAGAGGTGGTGTTTAGGAATTTAATAAATAGCGTTTAGAACTAAGACGCTAATATCGTATTATAACTTACACCTGATATAGGCCTTAAAAAGACTAACGCAGGTTAAGACAGAACATATAACAGGACACTAACAGGTAAGGGGCGTTCCGAAGACAGCTTATTAAGCTAACACTCCTAAACAGGGGGTTTAATATCACTATAGGTCGTTATCACTATAATACACAGAGGTGAGTCTAAACAGTAAGATATAAATGAATAATTAAATACTAATATAAGGAACTAGAGTCCCTTACAGTAGTTATAGGCATAATTATAACTATTTATACTAACTAACTAGGAGGTACTTTATACCTTGCTTGTAGTGCCGCAAGTGCTCGTTACGCGAGCACTTTACACCGCGCGAGTGTTCTGCTCGTGAGGTTTCTCCTGCTCACGATGCAAGCACCCGGCATGCCGCGAGCAGCACCTCATTGGTCGTAGGGGCTTCAGGTCTTTGCACCCCTGGCCCAGTGCGCAGTACCGTGCGTACTGCCTTTCTGCACTGTTCCCTCTGCGGGGGATTCGTCGGGCCGCTCCGGCCCAAGTGACGGCCTGCAGGGTCGTCACATTTATGTTTAGTTATTTTACATCGAGTTGGTTACAGTCCCCCTGTTTTACACCCGCTTAGAGACTATCAAAGTTCGCCTCCTTTGCCGTGTACCACTGGGAAACACGCTGTTAGACTTAGGCGACTACGAGATGAAGATACCTAAGTAACATACTGCGGGGAGGAGGAAAAACGCTCGATGCCTCTAGTGACATCAAAGTTTTGGGAGTGGTGTAAGAGGTATGAGTTTTCAAGACTCCTCCGGATGACTGTGACATCGATGACATCGCGAATGTCACTTTGGGGGGACGGACAACTCTACGAACACCCTGTCGTGTCTCGGTGAATCAACTCGTACAAGCGTCGTGATGATCATCCCGTCAGACCGCCACTATGGAAGCGCTCGCTATTGCCGCTTCCATCATCGCCGTTGTACAAATAACAAAGTCGACCGTCGAGTTGGTGGCACGAATCAGCGCAGCCATCCGGAGTAAGAATCTCCAGTGCCCGAAATTCACCCAGTTTAACAAGCGGCTGGAACAACTCCACGATCTTGCTCAGGAGCTCAGCCAGAGAGAGGGCCCACAATCCATACGTAACAAGTATACCCTGGTGCGCCAATGGCTAGCGGAATGCAAGACCTTCCTCCAGCGTCTGTACCGGGGGGGTGACATCAGGAGTTACCTGCTAGACTCGTTCAACGGTGTTAGTGCCTCGCAGCTGGATTGGCACCACAAGATCATCGACTACTGCCATGAGATCCTGCAGCAGCGATCTCTTAATAGGCTCGAAGATAAGATGCGCGTCCTCTATTACCCCTATAGGCTTTAGGTGTCGATAGGTACGCACGCTAACGGTTGAGGCGCAGTGACGATTTCATCGCGACGACGCTCAAGCGGATTAACTCCCCGATCCAGTGGCCCCCAAGGCGTCGGCCGCTCCCGCAAACTCCGAAGCCCCTCCCGAGTGCCCGCCGTGCGGCCGGCAGCCCAATCTCCTCATCTGCAGCGGGAGCCTATGCGACAAATCAGGCCTTCTCGGCGCCATTACCGCCGGCGCTCGTATACGGCGTGACCCAACACGCGGGGCCAGATTCCTACAACAATGACGAGCCTCCGGGCAGCCCTCTCGCCGAGGCCATCGAGCTGCGGCCACCTCCTCGGCAACCCGTCCCCGAGATCGAAAGTATACATGCGACAGAATCTAGACGGTGGCATAATGACAGCGGCTACGACTCGATTGCCGCGTATCCGGCCTGCCCGGTGGCCCCAGCGGGGAGCGGACGGCCCTCCGATGCTGAGCCGCCGAGTCCATACAGCGTTTATGAAGCATACGTGCCACAGAGCGGCCGCCGCGCATCCAGCAGTATCCAGCCCACAACCCCGCGAACAGCCACGCAAGACATGTACGCGGACGGGGCATCGGCATGGGGGCCCCCATATACACCTGATAACGGCTATCCTCCCGGCTCTTCCACGTTTCCTCGCGAAAGCGCGACATCATATGCCCTGCCACTCCGAGACCAGACACCGCAAACTAGCCCGCGCGGGTCGGTGAGCTCGGGAGTTGGGGCGGATGGCGACACGGTCGCACTCCTGTTCGTGCTTTTTTTATGTATGTATTCATGACGGGAACCAGTGCATCCCTAGCTGACAGCGTTTCGGCAGCTATCTTGGAGCGACTTGCTTTCAGCTTTCTGGCGGTTCGATGGACCGGCTGGAGCAGCCACGCAGGATCGACTGGTACTCGGGCAAGACCCAGCTAAGCATCGTTCACCGCCGTCCGTCTCTACCTGTATCCCAACCGCGGCTGCAGCGTCGCGTCGAGTTCGATGGCTAAGACTCGGTCATCATAATGCCGGGCGAGTGCATCCCGCAAAAGGACAAGGTCAAGACAGGTGGTTTCAAGTACCGAGTATCCTTTATTTGTGAAGTCCACCATACGGTACAAATAGAGCTGTCTGAGTATGGCAACACACCGGTGTACTACTTTCGGTCGCGCTCGGATTGCGACCGGTTCGTCCGGCAGCTCGTGTGGCCCGCTAGGGTCGAGGTCTTTAAGACATCAAAGATTAGGTACATGCCGGGGGGGAGGGAAGCCCCGGTCACGCTGAACTCGCCTTTGGTCCTGCAGAAGCGGCAAGCGTCCGACTCGAGTCAGACCATAGCCTTCAAAATGACGCTACAGTCGCCGCACGAAACCATCACCTACTATGTCCGGGAGTTCGCATCGCGTGGCGAGGTTCTCGAGGCTAGATACCCCGAGCTTTCGTTAAGATTCAACGCCGCAGAGGGGCGAGACAGCCGCTCTTCGTCAAAACGCAAAACCGAGAAGCTGTACCAAGGATTGTCCTCCTTGAGGATTAAGACCGACTGGGAAGGCTTAAGCATCCAGTTTCGGAGTGCGAACGGTATGTCCGCCACCCGGTTTTGCTTCTTCACATTGTGCTCTCGCTCGCTAACATGGGTGTGAAAGATCTTGCGTCATTTGTTCAGGCATGTGCGGATATGCACGGACCGGCACCAGCTGACCAACCAAATCCAGGTCCCGCGGGGTCCTCTGCCGATTTTACGGGGAGTCTGCTACCAGTGGTTGTCCCGGACACGGTTGGCAGAAGTGGGTAATCGGGCTATACTTGAGCTACCTCTTAGCTGGCCGATGCAGACTTCTGTGGTGCGCGGTTAGAGCCGCCTACGCTGCCGTAATGGTGCTTTGGACTAGTGCTAGGCACCACTAACGTAATAAGGGACATAAAGATCCGTCTGTCGCGGCTGGAACTAGAGTACTGGCATCTGGCCGAACCGAGACGCTGCGGTCACGGGTTGCGAAATTCTTCGAAGACACGAAGCGCCGTATATCAAATAAGTTGTAACGCTTGACAGTACTTCTTACCCTTAATGCCTAGTTGTAATCTTTATTATGCTAATATCTGTCTAACGTTTGGCTGAATCGTACAACCCTTTCTAAAGTATAATACTAGGCCCAGCATCAAACATCGCCATTGAATTTTATTGTTTACTCACGTGAAGACTGATGAGACAATGGAAGTTGCGATGCATTTGCTTCCACGTTCATCCAAAATCTTTGGCAACTGACGTCCATTATCAGACCACGCCCAGTGGATATAATTCCTGCCAGCATTGCGCAAAACGATGGCCGGGAAAAGCTTATGATGAAAGCTGCAGCAGGCTGCTGGCCATGATTGTTAGGCTAATCGCGGCTGAAATCGGTGGGCGTGTGTGCCTGCCGACTGTCCTAACGATGTCTGCTACAATGTTCTCGTCAGGATACCTCGCTGCGGCTTTCGCGTCCGCGTCCAGTGCTACGGCCGCTGGCGGAGCAGATTATGAGAAATATTAATACCTTAAAATAAATCCATCTATTTAGGTACTAGTAGGCCTGGCGAACATGAAAGTAACATTCTGTTAAGATTCTCGTAGCTTTAAGGGAGTTAGAGCCTATGTGCTATTACCATTGGGAAAACACAAAGAGACGCTTATCTTAAAAGCCTGATAATAATCCGTAAGGGATACCTAAACTCAACAATACAATTTTCATAAGTACATATAAACCAAACACCTAATATAATGTATCTCGCTTTTACAGCTATCTCAACTCCCCCCCTTACCCTTTAAACATACTTATAGCACAATAAATCTCCCTTAATATCCATTACTTCCGTAGGAGGGTTGCTATCTCTCCTGTCCACTCTAAAATTTCATGTGCGACAACACTGTGCGACCGGCCAGCTTTGAATAATGTTTCAAACCAACCCGCGCACAAAAAACATCAGATTCTGATTACTCTGCTGCAGCTTTTTTCTGGCCTCCCAACCCAAACCCTACAGCAAACACCCATAGGTCTCATGAAACGTCTCGTCCTCTCCAATGCAGATCCTGTACGCGGTCTTTGCATAACCCTCAGCGGCAGCCGCAAACTCCGGCGCGGCCACACGATACGCACTGCGCAAGAACATCCAACAATCAATCACGTTGTCCGTCATCAACCCCGACCCTCTCACCGCCGGGCCTCCTCCCCCCTCCCGCCGCGGCAATTCTCCCCCTTCGACAACAAACCCAAACGACTCTAGCGCTGCCAAGGCTAACCGGCAAGTCTCAACCGGCTGCATCCGATTTTCGTACTCCCGTGCAAGAACAAGCTGCAAATCCGTCACAGCTAGCCGCGGCACCTGCGCCGCGGGCTTCTTGAATGTTGCCTTGAGCTTGTCCACCACCGCCTCCGCTTTCCTCAGCACGTCCATCCCCAACGCTCCACCGAAGCTGAGGCCCTGTCCGGTCGGGATAAGGCCGCGGAACTGGCTGCGCAGTTGTCTTCGTTTCTGCATCACGCTTTCGGGAGTGTCTCGCATGTCCCGACAGATGGCGCACTTGCACATGAATCCCCAGTTCTTGAGGAGGGGTTTTTGGTGTGAGAGGTAAGAGGTCGGTTCCATCCCGGGTGGTTGGTACCACCACCTCAGCTCTGTGTTTGGGGGCAAGTCGCACGTCGCACGCACAATCATCATGTCGCCGATGAAGGAGCGGCGCGCGTTGGAGGTGCAGCTGTGGTTGATGTAGGATGCTGTGGGCCAGATGCCAGAGGAGTGGAACGCCTCGCTCGGGCCTGGGGAGGTTTTGGATGCCATGCTCAAGCGGAAGTCGCGGGTGGTGAGGGGACAGCCGAAGGAGTTTAGCGCGATGATGCGGCGGATGAGGAATGAGTCAACGATGGGCCCTCCGTCGACGGATGAGGTCTCGACGGGCTCGTATGTGCCGTGGTGGAGGTCGGTGATGGCGGTGGCGAGCGAGGGGTTGTGGTGACACTTGCGGATCATCATGTTGATGAGCTCTGGCTCTGAGCCCATCGTTGCGCGGTCACTCATGGCGTCGATCAGGATGGTCATGCTGATACCTCCATATCCGCCATTGGATTCATCGATGAATGCGTGGGCAAATGCCTTTTCGCAGACCAGAAGGTCACCCGCTGCGACGGCCTTTGTGGTGAACAAGCCGCGCCCCCCGGGACTGATGCCCGACTCTTTGACGACAACGGGGCCGGTATATGTGGCGTGGTCTAAGTGGGGTGGACGGAGTCGTGCTGCCTCGGCATATAGCTGCTTGAACTGGTACCGTCCGTGGGTTTGCTCAGCCAGGCGGCCGATCGCGCGATCAAGTTCCTCCTTGCCGCTCTTGTTGCTCGGGTACGCGAGCCGAAGCGCCTTGAGAACTTCGCAGCATTCTCGGAATCGCTGGAGGCCATACAGTGCCTGAGCCTTTCGAAAAAGGGCCTTCTCGGTTAGGTTGCTGGTCGTCACGGACTCGATATCGAGGAACGCAGAGTCAAAGGATTTTATCTTGAGAAAGGCCAAGGCGCGGTTTAGCTTGACAGTGTGGAGCTCTTCTGTCGTCGGGGAGCATCTCAGTACTTGACCATATCTGTAGCGTCGGTCAGTCTGGTAGGGGTTGTGATGAGGGAACTGGTGGCTTACGCTTCGATGGCTGTGCGGTACTTGGCCTTCTTGAAGTCGTCGTTTCCAATCGTTTTCCACGCCATAGCTGTCTTCTTCCGTGATGCCTGTTTCCAAAGCTGAGGGATACGTCCATCGTCAGAGGAGAGCAGTTCGACGTCAGACAGGTGGTCAACGCGGAGACCGTAACCCCCGTCAGATGTGTACTTGAGATACGGCTCCTTGACAATGAGGACCCTTCCCTCAACAAGAATGTCTTCGACGGGCTCGGCAGCCTGCTCCTGGTGGTACAACTGCAGAAGGAGAACATCGCCGTCCTCGTCCTCGACAATCGCCATAATCGCTGTCATGCGGTCTTGGGGCGTGACGCACCGCAGCATCAAATACTTGCCTCGATGGTGTGTCTCCAGGACAAGGTCATCGATGGCAGTCTTGGTGAGCTCGCCAAAGGGTCTTACGCACGGGGGGTACGGCGATGGAACGAACGAGCTTGCGACATAGCCCACCGTGGTATCGAGATGTCTTGCATTTTGCATGGTCCGAAGTCTGAATTGGAAGATAGTCTGTTCGCGCGGCTTTCCCCCTGGCGGCCGCTGGCCCATACGCGACTGGGCATCTCGAAGATTTTGCTTTTGCTTCTGCAAATGCTGAAGATACTGCGGAGTGTCCGAGATGTCGTGCGTATCCATGGTGTTTGAGTTTGAGAACTTGCGGGAGTCAGGTTTGTGTTCCAAAAGGGAAGCAGAGCTGTCGAGCTGTTTAATGGAAGTCAAGGGAAGAGGGGCTGTAGGCCTCAAAGCAGAGTTTTTGCCAGGCTGTGGTCAGATTGGCTGAGTTTCTTGTGTTACATTGGGCACCTAGGCAAACATGATACTTCCAACTTCTTTCATGTAAGTGGCCGACAGAGCCGGGGTCTTTATCAGGCTGAGTGGGTGTTGACGTACACAAGTGAGGCAATCTAAGGCATTGTAATATTAATTCTTATCTTGAAGTTCGATACCTAAGCCCCAGGGAACAAATCGCCGTTGAACTTGGCCATCCCTTACTATTCTCCTCGCCATCCTCTTTAGCATCACCCCTCCCCTACACGCCGTTGCCATCACTCAGACCGCCCTTTTTCACTCACCCCTCGTAACGAAACCTATTAATGTACCGTAAGGCAACCCGTCTTCAGACAGGCGCGCTCTCTTAATACGGTACCGTTGTCGCGGAGTAGTCTCTCGAGAGACTCGCCCTTACATGGGAAGAATAAGCGCCCCTGCTGTCTCTTTAACGATAGTAATCGCCATTCTGTTAACTTAGACATATTATGTAATGGTGTAGGCCCTGCACGATTGGACTGGGGCGGTAGAATGCGACAACAGAGGTGCCGTCGTTCTCCTGGCTAACGGTCCCTTCAGGCGTTCCGCATTTCCGACAGCTCCAGTCTTGAAGCCTACCTAGGCAGTCACTGCAAAAACACCTATACAAAGATTGATTCGTACTAGTTATTCTCGTTTCACAACTAGAGCCCGCTAACTTGCTGCTTTTGATACAGTGAACCTGAGAGGAGATCAGGGACCTAGAGAAGCTGTCGATCGGCTGGAAATACGTGCATTTAAGATCCAACCCCGATTTGAAATTCGGCCAATACGGTTACCTACATGGGGAATGCCCATCCCTATCCAAATTTACATCATTCATCACCCACCCAAAGTCTCTTCAGCCCACCAAAGATCCCCAATCCCCTCAGCACACGTCCACCACCTCAACCAACCACCTCCCCTACACCCTCTTCTTCTCCCCCGCCGCCCCCGCAACCGTGCTCCGAATCGGCCCAAACGCCCCCGCAAGAGTCAACAGTCTAAAAACATTCAACGCTGCACTAGCCCCAACATTCCCCCCCACCATGCTATTCCACCCCTTATAGTCCCAAAAGTATTCCTCCCCCACAGTCCGATACACAGCATAAATATGGCCATAATCAGCCAGCGAGATGAAAAAGAGGTACACGCGCGCAGTGAAGGCGTCGCTTGTGAAAGAGCAGGCGACGCCAACGGCGGCGAGGAGGGCCATCACGTTGACAATTTGGAGGGTTACGCTGACGGCTTGGGGGGTGAAGTCGGTGGCTGCAACGGCGTGGTTGGGGACTTGGTCGGCAAAGTAGGCAAAGGGGTTGAGTGTGCCGGAGGTGTAGGCCATGATGCTGTGGGGGGTTAGGGGGCTGTTCTGGGGTGAGGGGGTGGGGGGGTAGGGATGGAAAGGGTGACTTGCAGCATGATGGGCTCGATGACGCCGAAGACGATGATGGGAATGGTGGGGAGTGCGAAGCGGCCCATTTTGGATGTGGTGAGTTATTTGGCTTTGGTGTTTGGGTCGAAGCTGAATTTTGGAGATGCTAAAGAGAAGAACTTTTGTTATGATGGAGGTGAGGTTGAAGATGAGTTGCCGTCAGCACAGGGAGCAGGTACATGCTGGTTGACACTGCGGCTCGGCGGCCGCCGGCTAACCGCATTTGGCCTGCAATTTCCGCCGAAGGATCCGGGACCGGGCGGTTGGTGGTCATTCGGCCCAAACTCCTCTCGCACACGTGGAGGCTCGACGCCCAGCTCTGACAGGTCAGAAAGAGCGAGGAATACATGTCAAAATACACATTACAGAATGCTTCGGCAACCGTCGCCAAGATATCTCGGCAATCGGGCCACCAACGGCTGCCAGTGGAGCAAAAGCTAAGGCGGCCTAGCGCTCTCATCCGCGGTCGAGTTTCGGACACTTAGGTCCCATCGCAAGCTGAGGATCTCCCGAGCCAACCACCCACCACTGCCACCGAGAAAGCCTGTTTGGGAACAATCATTAGTCAGACCCCTCTAATACGGCCATTGGTTGTTTTTTTGTTGTGCTTTAGATGGGTTTGCCAGCCGGCGGCAGAAGTGAAACAGCTAAAACGCGCGACCACCTCGCATAGGTACCTACCGTATATACTGGGGAAAGAATGTTTATTAGCCAATGGTGCCTTCTATATCAGTTAAAATTGGATGTTGTATCGCAGACCAGGGCTGTTGGGCGAATTCGGTCGCTTCTACAACGCCTAGTGGATCCCTTTTCACCAACAGCAGCTGGTCGACACAGTCGAGCGAAGTTCCAACTGTTGTAAAGGTTTCTATTGGCCAATATCCATTTCCGACTTTCGCCAGTATATACGGTACTAGACTTCCACCCTCATCATATAGCCCCGGTGATTTCCCGCCGACAGCGGGATGGAACGCTGCTGGTGGCACGTGTGTGGCTTGTTTCGGGTTACTGCTCTCTCCTGGCACTGGGGGCGTGCAATTTCACCTTTCACTTTTCCCTTAGAATGTGACAGACTGGTTCTCAGGAATTGGGAGTCGATTGGCATGTGGCTTTCTTTGTACTCGTGATCGAACAATAGTAAACCCCTTGCGTCTGACTTCGTATTGTCCACGGTGACCATCCCTGACAAAGAAAACACCATGATCCGCAAAAGTAATTTCATTCCCATCTCCCCAGATCCGGCTCCAAAACTCAAGCGAACCTAATTCAATCACCTAACCACCAAACCAACCGCGCCCCCCAAGCTGCACCAAAATGGCCTCAACCAACCAACCCTCCCCGCTGGGATATCCCGCCCCAGCGGCAACCCCCCAATTCAACGACTCCGAATACAAAGCCATGGGCGACCAGTATAGCTCCATCGAGTCCCGCATCGCATGGGACTGGCTCTGCGGCGGCAACCGGCACTTTGCCTACTACGACAAGGACACATGGTGGCCCTTCCCGCTCAGCAAAGGCCAGCGCCGGATGCAAGCCAAACTCCTCGAAGTTCTCGACGTCCCTGCCGGGTCGCGAGTCCTCGACGCCGGATGCGGCGATGGACATGTCGCGATTGATCTTGCGCGGCGTGGGGATCTCTACATCACGGCTTTTGATGTGGTTGATCGGCATGTTGTGAATGCGAGGAGGAATATCAAAGCTTCGGGGCTGGAGGATAGGATCGAGGTTGAGAAGCTGGGGTTTGATCACCTCGTTGGTATCCCTGACGGGTCATTTGACGGGGTGTATACCTCCGAGGCACTGCTGCACGCGACCGACACCGTGCGTGTCCTGAAGGAGTTCGCCCGCGTCCTGAAGCCCGGGGGACACGTGGTGCTGCATGAGTACCACAACGACTTCATGGATGGGAATCTGACCGGCTTTCCGATGGAGATTGCGAAAGCTCCGGCGGGGCAGGATGTCCCGGCCTTCACGCGGGCGAAGATGTATTTCGAGGGGGTGATGGAGAAGGGGGGGTTTCAGGAGGTTGCGGTCCGGAACTACTCGTCAAATATCGAGCCGATGGCAAGGTTGTTGAATGTTTCGGCGCTGTGGAGGCATATCGTGATGTTTCTGCATTTGCAGAGATTCTTTCCGAATACAGCGGCCAGGACGGAGGGGTATGTTGGGCAGCAGCATTGGGCGTATATCTCTATCCGTGGAACTAAACCGCGGTCACGGGTGTAAGAATGGTTGTTTGGAGTTTCAAGTTGTGTTGAGTTCTACCTAGTTCCGCTCCTGCCTCTTTCCAGCTGATAAATTGGAAAAATATGAGAAAGCATATCATCATATATTTAGGTACCTCGGTTCCTCATCAGGGTACGGAGTAAGCCAGCTATCTCGCGATAAATCTAGATGTTGCCGACCCAGTCGTCCAGTCTCGGTTGGTATATGCTCTGCCCCTGTAATATCGTTTCTCTGCAAATTCTCCGCCGGTTTCGGACACCCAAAGGTGTGCGATTAAACAAACTTCAAATCAACACCCCGCCCTCGCTCACCCCATTAGCGCCAACAGTCTATTTTCTGAAAATCTTCTACTTCTTCGCCACTTAATTTTATCTTTAGTATTAATTCGCCTCCGTATCGCCAAGGCGGCTGACTATTTAAACATATTTATACCTTCCGTTTCGTTACTGTCTTATATGGCAATTTTTATATAGTTCCCTTTTACCCCACCTATATACCTTAAATTTTGAGGCCCGTTTCAGTCACAAGGCAGCTGATATCTAGCAGGGTCGTCCTAGCAATTAGAAAGAACAATGTCGATGCGGGGCCTATCCCCCCGCAACCTATGACAGAAGTAATTAGGTGGGTCAATAATCATCACACCCTTTTCTCAGCAAATTGCATGCTGGTGTTATGAGTCGGCGCCGCTTCACTCTTCAGACCAAGGAACAAATAAACCAACTAATTTATCGATGCTAGCGCCTCGCAGCTGCGGAGTGAGCGTTATAGAAGAGCTGAAGTTCGCCAGCCCCCCTGGATAGTTTCCAGGAAGCGCACCAGCTTTCACGTTGGTAGCATTGAGCAACGCAGTTGTGCGATCCATGGAACCTACTATCTCCCTGACGGGTATGAGCTAGCCCCTCTTCCCGTAGATGCAGTTGTGTTACCAACACGGGATACCCGGGAGGGATTGACCTTCAACATCTCCTCGACCTATAGCCTCGCCAAGGCGTTTATTGCTATCTTTCAGACGATTTACGCGGCAATCTCGCTCTATAGAGCGAAAGGAGAGCAGGTGGAGCTTTATGGATATGCAGCATTTGGACTCACCGTCGTGCCATATCTCTTGATGACAATTCTCAACCTTATTGCACAGCTAGTCAATGCAGACTGTAAGCAGACCATGCCCCCTGAGCCTTCCCCCTTTCTCTAGGTGCGCCAGGGGCTTACCTAAAAACGTGCAAAGATCCTACGCTGTACATGGTTGAGTCGCCTGAGATGGAAGAAGCAAGAGGTAGAGGGGGTTACTTTATTGGCACAGTGGGCTCCGTTGACACAGACCACAACCTTCCCGATCAATACATAGACAATCGCGAGCGTGCCGGACCATGGAAGGTTGAGGAACTTGGCCAAGAAGGCAAAGCGAGGCTATTAAACCTGAATCCGGAGAACAACATGGAAAACACATTTTATATCAACGAGATCGGAAAACTTCATTACGACGAGGACCGGATCTATATCCCAACTGCTTCTGCTTTTCGCATGGATTCAGAGCGCTCCCGAGACTTGGTTTCAAGCTCGCATAGCGGGAAGAAACGATTTGAGTGGCCAGAAAGCAACCTCCCACAACACTCTGACCAGAGTCGATACATGTTTGGCATGGCGGCGATGATTCTAGCTGCTTTCACATTCACGATAGTAGCTGTTATATCTAAGTTCCAGCCGGGAGTCGAGAGCACTTGGCTGCAACGAGGTTTCGTTACAGCTTGGTTTATTGTCGGGGCACTGTTCGGCTTCGTAGCTCCTATATGGTGGGAATGGATGGATTTTCTGGAAGCTATAGGGGCAGCCAAGGCGGACGAGCGCGATGGCTTCTGGTCTCGAATGGTTGGAGTTTGGTTCACCGGGTCCTTTCTATTAATAGCTTTCTTTGTGCCCGCTATAGGGGGTTTGGTTATGGTCGGGCAGATGATTGTGAAATATGGGGCTTGTATACGTGTATCATAGTACCGAGTGAAATATGAGATAACTAGGTGATGCGACAGGGATAGACAGATCATCGAGATACCGATGAATGGCTGGCCCGCATGTAAGCAGGGAGAGGTTGGGCGATACTTTAATCTGGGCTTACAACGAGACGGCAGCTCTCTATGGACTTGTTCACTTTCCTTCAGGGCCGATCACAAGAGCTTACCTCTGATTGTCCGTTTCACCGCAAGATGTGCGAGAAGGCCATCCGGAATAACGTCGGATTACGAAGATGAAGAATGATATTGCGAGCAGTCGGAAGATTTGGATCTCTCGGTGAGATCGGGCTGCCACGTGAGAGATCGACTGCGGGACAGGTCAAGCCACCGCGGCTACAGCATCGGCAGATCTGTATCGGTACACAGTGGCCTGCCGACGTACGACCTCCCCGACATATGACCTCCCCGACGTGCTCAGTTGGCGCTCATCTGCGCCCACGCCGCGCGACCGCCGGCGGCCGAGTTGGCCGTGGGCTTACCCGGGCCCGCTGATCAAGGATGCGCCAATATTGGTGAAGAGAGAGGAGCTAGTATCATTGATTGATTGGATTGCGCCTCTATATATATGAGAGTAGGCATTCTCAGGGGTATCGTACTCCCATGGGGGGCCTCACGGAGGCCTTACGGGTGCAGCATTCTGCAAGAAGGCACCTACGGCCCTTAAGCAGGCCCTTAAGCAGGCCTAGGTCTTCGCCTTGGGCCTACTGGGAGAGGGCAGATGTCGTTAAAGAATCGAGACCTTTGGCACCACCTCTGGAAGTGCTTTGCACCTACCATAGTGCCAAGCAGCCAGCCAAGGGCTCCCGCCGAATCTCGGAGCCTGGGCACCCTGATTCGGGCTCGTGTCTGTCCTGTTGGGCAATGATAGAAGTGGTCTGGCGCCTTGTTGGCACCGCAGAAGCAGTAGAGGACGACATCCTCGTGGTTGAAGCGTTCGTGATACTTGTAGAAGTCCCCATGGCTAGAGTGGGCAGCCAGAAGGCGGCCCAGTATGGCTCGTTGGAGGCCGAGCTCCGTTGGGAGCCGTCCTTGTGCGGTAATTCCAAGGTCCTTGTACCTGGCAGGCGCCCGGTTGGTCCAGTAGTCCTGAAGGGCTCTATCATATCTCTCCTCAGCGTGGGCCAGAGAGGCTGAACGGCTAGCCGCCGTCCGGGATGGCGGTAGGTCGCAGGCAGCATTGGCCAGCCTATCGGCCTCGACGTTACCAGGAATCCCCTGGTGGCCCGGGACCCAGCGGACGTAGACAACCCCTGGCTGGCCTGGTCCAGTCTGCAGTCGGGCCGGCCAGGCCGTCCTTAGGGCCGTGAAGGTGTAAATTTCCGGGGCGCTTGTCTTGATAGCATCGCCGGTTTGAAATCGTATTGCTGCCTCCTCGATATCTAGGCAGACCGAAACGTTGGTAGTGTACTTGGCCATTGGGCTCTGGAGCGCTGCAGCCAGCCCAGCGGTGGCTGCTACTAACTCAGCGTCGTATAAAGCGGCAGTATCGCCGAGACCGATGAAGCCCTGGCCAATTTCTGTCGAAGGCCCCCGGGTGATATAGTAGCCTGCCCCGGCCCGGCCGTCTCGGTGTAACCCGTCAGAGTATACTACCAAGTCCAAGATAGGCACATTAGCTACCTAGGTCAGGAAGTGGGCAGGCCTGGTGGCCCGGCCAGTTGCCCCAATCGCTTGACGTGCGGTATCGCGATCAAGAGGATCCCAGGGTGGGCGGAGTGAGGGTGTTCCCGTCTGGATAGCCTGACGTTGTCGGATCCAGCGTATGGCAGGGCGCGTCCACCTAGATTGGAGCGGGTGAGAGTGTTCTGTCACGGCGATTCGGGCTGCCAGGCGGTCATGTGATAGCTCGAGCTAGGCTCGGGCTGGCGCCCAGCCAGTCTCCCGTAGTAGTGCAGATTCAGGTGTTGTACAGTTCACCGGGAGGACAGCTCGTGCGGCGTGGTTAAGAGCCTTCTGGACAAAGGCGACACTGCCTCTCCCTAGGCGTCTATTGAACCAGGTCTTGCAGCCATAGAAGAGAGAGGTAAGGGCACAGCCTTGGACGGTTTGACAGATCAGGGCTAGGTCGGCCCCGTAGGTAGTGCCACGGAGGTGCTTAACATGGGAGGCGATTTTATTCGCCCGGGCACACGCCAATTCCACACGGGCCTTAAAGGTCAGTCGTCGGTCAAAGTGGACACCTAGCCATCTAGTTGTCTTATTCGGTGCAACCTGGTAGCTGCCAGCCTGAATAGGCTCTTCCAATGGTGGTCGGGTCCCTGGCGTAAAGTACTGTAGCTCTGTCTTCTCCTCGGCGAAGAGGATCCCATTAGACTCGCCCCACTCTCGCACTTGATAGAGGGTTGCCTGCAGAGCTAGCCGACAGCTGCTTAGGGTGCGGCCCTCCGCAGGGAAGCAGGCATCGTCAGCATAGCCAAAGCGGCCGCCGCGTCCTGAGCGTAGGAGAGGGAGCTTGAGGATAGACTCAACGTAGAGCAAGAAGAGGATTGGTGATACTGGGGAGCCCTGCGGTAGGCCGCAGAGAAGGTCAAACGGCTGCGACGTCTCCTCGTCCAGGGTGATGCTGGCAGTCCTGTCTGTGAGGTACGACCGGACCCAGGCCAGCACCGGCAGGGGCCATCCCTGTTGGCGGAGGCGAAGTAAGAGACGTCCTGGGAAGACCTCGTCAAAAGCCTCCCGTACATCTATTGTAACAATACCTGCTATGTTCCGCGATATCGAGCCTTCGGCAAAGGGGGTACAAGTAGCTCTCAACAAGGCCCTTCTATATTCAAAAGAAAGAAATCATTTAATCCGGCTGGGTCGGTCTATCGGGCTGGCAAAGTTACTAGAATGGTTCGACCTCTGTCGCGGGTCAGGTAAAAAGCTAAACAGTAGGAGATCCCTTTAGAAAGGAAAGCAAAGAAAACAAGTTGACAGTGCGTTAACACAGAAGCTCTTACCCCGGAGGAACGAAACAAGATCATAGGGTATCGGCAAGGAGACTTGAGAGTGTACGTCTAGTACTATATGTCGTCCTTCAACGACGTAGATTGCTAGTCGATTTGCTTTGGTAGTGCCCCGCAGCGCGACCTAGTCCATCTTACCGGCCGGCCGCTCCGCCACTGCAACGCGCCGACGGCCCTTACAGATAAGTAACAGTTTGAGGTTAGTCGAAATCCAGAACTAACAAAATACTGTTAAAAGAGACGTAAAACGCTAGAAGCGATAAAATTACAAGGCTACAGTACCTGTACAGTGGCCGAAGGAACTAGGCTGGTCGTCTAGTACGACGACTATAAGAAGAAGGCCGACCGCCTAAACAAAAAGTTAAAGGGTGAACAGCTGCAGCAGGCGATTAAAGACTTCTATGATGTTATACATATAGAGGAAATTAACCGACAGCTAGACAGCGTCAAACCGTCCAAGGTAATCGCACCGACCATAAACTACGAGCTGCCCGAGCGGGCTCAGGTAGCTTGGCTCTTCTCACAGGCCGCAGACGTGCTCCACAGAAAGGCGCTCTACCTATTGTGGGTGAGCCTTGTGAAGGCACTAGCTCAGCTCTGTAGGCGGCGAGAGAGCCCGTACTGTCCTCAGATAAGACGCAGCCCCAAGCCAGACCTACTAAAGTTGTCGACGAATGGGATTGTAAAACCCGTAGTGCAAGGCTCGGCGACTTCGTTGCTATTCTGTCCTTTCTGCAGGTGGGCTGATGACCAGGTAAGAGAGAGCCAACGGGCCAAAATATGGCGTATTAATAGCCCAGCAAGGCATCTTCGTACTAAACATCTCCGAATGCAGCCAACACCGTTTGATTGTCCTTACAAAGGCTGCCCGGAGGTTCTCAAGGGTGCAAAGCACTTCGCAAGCCACACAGAACGCCAGCACGGTGTGCATCTGCCACCGGCAGTCATTTCCAGGTGACTCCTGTGACGTCACTGGTTCGGGTACCTGTGGCTATCCCTCTCAAATCGCCATCCCATCTCAATCACAAGGCTGCCAGAGCCGGGGTCAAGCCAAGGCTACAGTGATTTCAAAGTGTTGGAATTACTTCATGCCTAAGCTAAAACCTGAATTTTTGGAGGCGTTCAGAAGTTACCTGAAGTTGGTCTATACCATAAGGGAACCTGCCATGGCCAAATCCATCATCCGTCTCTTGTTGTAAGTTGACAACACTAGAAGCTCATTCACAGCATAATAAAGATAGACCAATACGAAAACCACAATGGCGGCGAGAGGGCCTAATATAGAAAAAACAGCGAAACCGTACGATACAAAATGGAAATTGTCATTGTCAGCAAGAGGCTTTGTGGCCAGCCCTAGCTGCATGGCAGTGAGGACGACAACAATATATACCGTCGCACTTGTCAGCCAAGTGAAATTACTTTGAAAGAAATCAGTTAAGCTGACGCCCAAGTATGCCACAAAGGATAGGCGCCCAAAGTTGCATATCCGGTCCACGCGGCTCTGGCGAAGCTCTCCGTAAACGAATCGCCTGTGGATTTGGCTTAAGTCGCCCACATGGTTGATGATTTCTCGAACGAACTGCTGCCAGCCTGTCCAAGTCACCTCTGGGGGAAGCAAGAAATTTTGTTTTGCGATGTCAAAGTCAATTTCGTGAGAAACCAGTGCGGCGTAGGAGAACAGGAAGCCAAGAGCAGACCTCCGAGCTTGGTTCATGCAACCATAGACCCTCTCTCCGTTCGGGCAAACGCAGTTTTCTATGCAGGCCAGCCCGCTGCTCCAGAAGTCAGGCTCGAGCAGGAACCGCGGGAGCGGTTTCAGAAATATTCGGCCAGTTGTCCAAACGAGGTGTAAATCCATGCGCTCCACGACGTAGATAGATCGGTTGATGAAGCGCTGGTGGTGTAATGGATGCGGGGGCACGGGCCTACCCGCCATCCACAGCCAAGCGGAAATCTTATCTAGCTTTTCGAGGTCGAACTCCTTTGTGATCCAGGTGATAACATCATCGCCGGGGCTCATCAAATAGCCGCGTGCCGTACGAATAACCGCAGGGAAGAGCCGTCGGAGATCGGCGGAGGGCGAACTGCGATAGTTGCTGTATTCATTCTCCAGGAGCCGAATATGGAATGGAACTAGCGCCTAGGAGGATTAGCCTGAAGTCGTCTGCCTCGGGAGCAATATCATGAACTGTACATTTCGTCGCCCAGCCATATCATCTCAGTTCAGCGACCGATCGGGATTTTATGCGTTCACATCCGTGACATGTAGTACCAAAGGCCTATGAAATTGCACCGCTCTCTTCCCACCGTTCTTCTAGACCTGACACGACTGGAGGCAAGGATTCTCTTAGAAAGCTGGAAAGAGGGTCCCTCGCGGGCCCGCAAATGCCTGTCGGAACGAGCCTTGTGACGCCTCTATTGTGGCTTGCGGATCGATTTTGGCCTATGAAATTGCGGCGCAGGAATTGTGGCCCTTCGATTGTGGCTTCAGCGTCAACGGCGGGGAAAAAGAAGTCTTTGGTTTCTCAAGGCACAAGGCACCACAAGAGAAGTGATAATAAGGGAGTGGATCAGAAACAAAAATGAGATGGAGGCGGAGGTGGGTGTTGTGGCAACTTAAGCGGTGTCTGGCCGGGTGGTTGGGCATCGTTGGGCAAGAGTTGACCGGCCGTGGGCTCGCTAATGTTTGCCGTTGTGCTTCGCAAACACCACGTCCCCCCCCCCCCCCCCCCTTTTCGCTT